>Ga0065711_1005209_pt1 | contig 20962 bp, 17 predicted proteins | sample Hoacrofraction12_FD_59098 | JGI IMG/M metagenome (GOLD analysis project Ga0065711, IMG submission 59098) | Hoatzin crop microbial communities from Cojedes, Venezuela - Epithelial fraction 12 v2 (version 2) | ecosystem: Host-associated > Birds > Digestive system > Esophagus > Crop | place...
CTGCGGGGGGCGGGGCGAGGCCGGGGGCGAGGCCGGGACCCGGCGCTGCGCTGTGCCTCGCTTTGCCCTGTTTTGTGGCTTTTTATTTCACTTTATTGCTTTTTATGTTATTGCTTTTTATTTTATTTCATTTAATTGTATTTCATTTCATTTTATTTCACTTCATTTTATTTCTTTTTCATTTCATTTCTTTTTATTTAATTTTTTTAATTTCTTTTTTCATTTAATTTGGTTTTGTATTTCATTTATTTCATTTCTTTTTTTATTTAATTTTTTATTTCCTTTCTTTTTAGTTTATTTCTTTCTTATTTTATCTCTTTTTAGTTTATTTCATTTGTTTATTTAATTTTATTTCTAGTTTATTTCATTTGTATTTTTTTTTTATTTTTAGTCTATTTCATTTTTTTAGTTCTTAGTTTCATATTTTTTCATTCATTTTTTAGTTCATTTCATTTTTTATTTCATTTTATTTGTAGTTTATTTCAATTTTTATGTCATCTAATTTTATTTCATTTTTAATTTCATTTTGTTTCTTTCATTTCATTTTTTTATTTTATTTCTTTTTAGCTTATTTCATTTTTTATTTAATTTTATCTCTAGTTTATTTAATTTTTTTATTTTATTTCACTTTATTTTTTCTTTTTTATTTTATTTAATTTTATTCTTAATTTCTTTTTATTTTATTTAATTTCATTTTTATTTCATTTTATTTTTTAATTTCATTTTTGTTTTTATTTTTTATTTCACTATGTCATTTCATTTGACATCATTTCTTTTTATTTTATTTCATTTTATTTTTTCATTTCATTTTATTTTATTTCATTTTGTTTAATTTCATTTCAGCATATTTTATTTTATTTTATTTTCAGCTGGCAGAGCTGAAAAAATAAGCTTGTGTGGTCCTCCTGCTCGCCCACGGGTGTTCTCGACATAAACCGGACAAAAGGGAGCACTCAGCCCCAGCGCAGGCGGGTGGCGGGGCGATGTTTTCGCTCGGTCCGTGAGCCAGGGTTTCTGCTCGGATTCACCCGGCGCGCGGCCTCGCCTGCGCCTGAGCCCCGCTGCTGCGTTTTCAGAGCTGGAGACGGGTTTGCATGCGAGAAAGCCAAGGGGGTGGGTAACTTTTTTTTTTCTTCATTCCATTTTTCTTTAATTTATTGAATTTATTTGTATTAATTTTAAATGGTATTGATTTAAAATTGTTATTAATTTTATTTTTTCCCACTACATCACTTGGTCACATGAAATATCTTTTCTCTTGGACATCCCCAGACCGTCATGGCCACAACCTTCCTCCAAGTGCATCTTCAGGTGAAAACCAACCAGCTCGGGTGCGATAAATGTCCCGTCTCCCGGGGCAGATTTCACCCGTTCGTTCAAACTGGCGCTGTTCCTTCCTCCCACCCCTGTTCTCCCCTGCCACACGCCTCGACGCAACTTCCCAGGAGGATTTTTGCCCTGAAAGACAAATTCCCCTTAATATCAGTGAAACTGAGTAGAAATAACGGGGGCGTTTCCTTCCTGCTGGGTAGAAGAGACTTGGAGCCCAGATCTGGAGGTAAAGAAGACCAGAAAGAAGCAAAGCAGCTGCAAACATGAGTGGTCTGCACAGTCATCGGGTCGGGGGCCGGTTCCTGCTCACCCCCCACCACCCAAGGTCCCCTCTCAGGGCACGGGTGGTGGCTCGCAGGAGCTCCCCAACCCTGGAACAAGAGCCCAGTGAAACCAGTCCCTTTTCTTGCGAAACGTTTCAGTCGTTTTGGGTGGAAAGCGGTGCCGGGGCTGCTCGGCCTCGGGGCACGTGCTGTGTACACAGCGCGCCCAGCGTGCTCTGTCTCCACTCAGCCTCCTGCGGTCAACACGCTTGAAGACCAAAGCGCCGCAACTTAAAAGATCAAAGGTATTAAGCAAGGCCAGAAAATTATCAAGCTTTCAATGAGCTTGACTTCATCCTCAGCTGAAGTAGTGGGTGGAAAGTCCTAAAGACCTCCCGTGAGAGTGTTCCCACGCTCGCTGTTTGGTGAAGAAGGGTCTCCAGGACTCAGTGGAGAGACTCTTCACGTCGTCTTGAGCCACTTGGGAAAGAAAATCCCATGGGGTGAAGGATGTGGCTTCCTGACACACAAGTGCTCTTGACCTACAGAAGCCTTACGGTTGGTTTTACGCTCGTTTTTCAGCACTTACGGACATTCCCGAAGAGGCCCTGACTCTGCCCAGATGGGGTGTGTAGGGTCTGGTGGGGACCAGAGAAGCACAGGGCTGCTGGAGTTACGGCTCAGTGGGACAAGTGGAGGTCACCTTCTCCCAACGGCTATTGACTGATTACCAGTAGTTAAAAACAAACGCAAAACACAGGTTAAAACCTACAAAAAACACAAACTGTTACCTGAACGTAAATAGCACCGATAAATAGTTCATAGATGAGAGGAAGATGTCAAGCAGTGGCACTCAGAAATGCAGCCTGCAGTAGCTGGGCTTCATAAAACAAAAAAAAAAAACATTTATCTGTTGCTTCGCCATGGGTTTCACGTGCGTGGCTCGTTTCGAGACTCCTTTCACGTTTCTGGCCGAGGGGGTAGGCTGTGCTCATGTCAACCTCCTTAGGACATCAACTGACAAAAACTCACCTTTCTGTTGCTTCCTTCCTTCCTCATCATAAGCACCTCCAACACTTGAAGCTCTAGGATTTTGGCACGAAAGCTATCTCTTAGACTGGTCAGGATTAAAAGGACCAGACTTCATCCTCAAATATCTAGAACAGTATTTTCTGTTATCGAATGTCACTAGGTAATAGCCATTAGTTTGACCTCCAGGATGCAGCAGCCTGTGGTCTCCAGAGATGGGTCACAGCCCCAGCGCGCTGGTGCCACGGCAGCACCGAAATCGCAGCTGGGCTTTGGTGGTGGTGTGGGACAGCCGTGGATCCCGTGGGCTGTCCCATGGCCCTGGGACCAGCCAAACACACCCTGAAGGGGCCAAAGTGCTCGGGTGTCCCTGTTGAGGTCGGAACAGGGGAGTTACTCAGCCCATGCTTTGCTGTAGTTTCTCATTTTTTTGAATGCGACACATCTTCCCCACTTAACCAATCTTCATGTCCCGCCCGGACCACTTGCTCATGCGTCAAAATGCTTCTTCTGGGGGTCCCGCTCGGCGAGTAGGCAGCAACTCTGATCTGATGAGTGAGAATCTGACTGAGCCTCGGACGTACCAGACCCAACAGACAAGGCGGTGGATTCAGCAGCTGACTCGGCCAAGTGTCTGTTTTCATGATCCAAACGCTTTGATAAATTACGTCCCTTCCGCTGGATGACAAGACGTGTTCGGCAAGCGGTGTCTCGCGGAGCTGGGTCCTGTCTCGAAACCATTAGGTGAGAAATGTCCCGTGGGAGCTGAGAGACCCCACTCCCCAGCGGCACGCATCTCCACGAGACCGCTGCATGCGCGCGTGGTCCTGTCCACGAGTTCCCTGCTCTCCGTCCATGCACGGCGCAGCTGAATTCCTTCGGAGGCTGGGAATGAATAACTCTTTGTAGCAGTCGTCCTCAGGGAAGGGAAGAAACAAGCTAGGATTGAAAAGTTTCTCTGAGAGATCATTTATCGGAGGCTGTGGAGGAAGAACAGCGGCGAGGGGGGTGCAGATGGATGAAGACTCGTGGGTTGCTTAGGGACAAACAGGAATTTCTCCCCTAAGCTGGGATTTTCTCTGTCAGAAATGGAAAAGGAAGAGAAAGCTTTTGATGTCGGTCATATGATATCCACGAACCGATGTGGCACAACAGTGGCGCAGGCTGATGTGATCCCAAGCGAGGAATTTCTACAGGAAAAAGGAGTGATTTCTGTCAGGGCACCGGGCGCCGGTGAGACCCTGCCTGGAGCCCGTTCGTCGTTTCGGCTGCTCAGGCTCCGGAGAGACAGTTTTGTTCTGAAACGGGAGGAGCTCAGCGGTGGAAGGATCGGCACAAGGGCCTGTCTTCCCAGAGAAGACTCGAACGCTTGGCTGGGTCAGCCCTGCGAAAGGGAGGCCAAGAAGGGATGCTGCGGTTTTTGTACACAGCATGGGGAGCAGTAAATGCCAGACAGTGAGACAGAATGTAAAACCTAATGGGTGGTGTTGGCACAAGAGCAAATGGCTCTGAAGGATACATCGGGAGAATCGTGTTCAGACTGGGGGGATTCAGTCACTTGAAGGAGAGGACAACCTTTCAGGCAGGGTTGTGGGGAGCAGAAAAATCACATTGCTTTAAAGATGGAGTTTCATTGACTTGTGAAAAACACTATAAAGTAAGGAAGGGGGACTGGCATTGGAAACCAGACATCCTTTTCAACCTGGAGTCCTCATTAGACAAGCACAAAGTCAGGAAACAAAATTAATTTGGCAGCAGCTCCTACTCCACCAATGGAACGGGGTGCATTTGGTGTGGTGCATTCAGCTCTGGAGCCCCCAATATAGGAAGGACATGGAGCTGTTGGAGCAGGGCCACGAAGATGCAGAGGGCTGGAACACCTCTCCTACGAGGACAGGCTGAGAGAGTTGAGGCTGTTCAGCATGAAGAAGAGAAGGCTCCAGGGTGACCTTACAGCAGCCTGCCAGTACCTGAAGGGGGCCTACAGGAAAGGTGGAGAGGGACTTTTCACAAGGGTGTGTAGTGATAGGACAAGGGGGGAATGGCTCTAAACTAAAAGAGGGCAGATGTAGATTAGATATTAGGAAGAAATTCTTCACCGTGAGGGAGGTGAGGTCCTGGCCCAGGTTGCCCAGAGAAGCTGTGGCTGCCCCCTCCCTGGCAGTGTTCAAGGCCAGGTTGGATGGAGCGCTGAGCACCCTGGTCTGGTGGAAGATGTCCCTGCTCATGGCAGGGGGGTTGGAACTAGACGATCTTCAAAGTCCCTTCCAACCCAAACCATTCTATGATTCTATGGTCCCTCTCCTGCAGCCAGAGCCCCAGGAGCAAACCCTGCTGCCATCAAGGGGCTGATACCCATGACTGGGGGGTGCAGGATCCTCTGAGCTCCTATTTCAGAGCTCATCAAACTTCTGACATCTCCCTTGGAAAAGGTGACCGTGCCCCTAGTCCTGGCACATGTGCTTAAAGACCTCTCCACCTTAATGTTTCTGTTAGTACTCAAAATATATGTCTCGTCCTCAGCGAAAATGCGATCAGTCTTCTTCACCGGTGTTCCCTAGCTGTCTCGGCTGGGCAGTGGTGCAACACGGGCGTGCAGGGTGGCCGCACTCCACATCGGCTGATGCTCACTCGCGGGGCAGATCGCACAACGGAGCCGTTGGTTTTCTGCCACGTTTCGAAGCTCAGGAGATGCTCTGTTCTCTGCTTACTACCCGGTGGAATTGGACAAAAGGTAAAATGATTTGCCCTGTTTGCTTGGCAATTTGTTCTTACTTATACAGACTTGTTTTTTTGCAAAAACTGAATCAAACTGTAACTTCTGAGAATAAAGACAACCTGCTGAGAAGTTCAGAACAAGTCTATCCATGACTGCCACAATTTTGATGCCCCATAACAACAACTCACTCCGTTCTACAATTTAAAGGAAGTATATCAATCTTCAGTGAAAATACCTTTTCAGGTCTGAAATTAAAAAAATATAACAGGAAATCTGAAATGGTTTCACATTGCACAGGTTTGTTCTGCTCAGGCTGGACGTGATTTGCCTTCCCTTATTCTTGTTTAGTGCACTTCACATTTGTCATAGCTGGCTGCGTCCAGGTGCTAGAGCAGTTCCAAGGTTGACATGATGAGCTGTAGCCCTCCTTTCTCAAAAATAGCCCTGGCGTTGCTTCCAAGAAGTAGACTTGGCCCATAAATTGGAGAGAGCCTTGGAGTCTCTTCAGAATATCAGCACCGTAGACTCATAAAAAAAATATATGCTCTCTCCTGTCTAATATTTTATTTATTCTAAAGGCCATCTTGTGTTTTTTTCCTGTACTCTGGGCGAAGATTTAATTCAGCCCATATATGAAAATTTTAATATATCCCAAGGCTAATTATATATCATTGTCACTGACACTGCTGCCTCCGTAACTCATCAGCTGGCTGTTCCAGTCCCGAGGTGGAGGTCGGTAACTCATCCGGGCAGGCAATGCTGTCTTTAGCTCTTCACCGCCCCGGCTCTCCGATGCTCTGCGTGTCCTTTCAAGTGATCTAATGCGCTGGGTTTTCTAATGCATCGATTTACTCCGTAACTCCTTGTTAGCACCGGCTTTCTGCTGCAATTTATCTTAGTCGCAGCTCCACCAGCAGCCACCTCTCTCCTGTCTCCTTCCCCGTAGTGATTTCAGCTCCCCGGCACAGCCATTAGTGATTACAGCCTGGTAACTGGTTTTTGCACCATTAAATCAGCCTTCAGCTCCCAGCGCGACAGCCCTTTGGCTATTCTATTTGCCGTGCTTTGTTTTGAAAGGGTAGGATTTTCTTCAGGGCTTTCTAACAAAGCTCCCACAACCCCAGATTCCTGGAGGACCCAGGAGCTGTTTCCACCTATGTTTTTAAGTCCAAAGGGAACCTGATTAACAAACTTGCTGTGTTACAATGGGCTTTAAACTCATCTCCATCAGCCCCCAACCCGAGGAAATGATCCGGAAGAGGAAAAAATGGACAAGACGTTCACGACACTGAGAGCCGTCTCTGTCATCCCAGAAGAGTCGTGTTTTTGTCTGCCTGAATGGAAAGGGTCACCCAACCCTGGCAGATCATCAAGGGGAAAACCAGCTCGAGGGCTTCCAGCGCTGCTCCTCCACCCCAGGGGAAGGGGCATGATTTTTTGCAATCAATCCTGCAATGCTGAGATGATTGCACATTTCTTGCCTTTGCATGTGCAGATGGGATGTGTCTGCTGCAAGCTCACAGGGCTTCTGAAGGTTGTGTGTGAAAAGAGAAGAGAAACCAAAACCCTTCTCTTTTGCAGTTCCTGCAGTCAGTTTTACTTAATAGCTGCCTGTAAGGACCAAGAGATTTTTAAACTGATAGCAAGTGGTGTTACAGACTTACTCAAACTGGAAAACAAAACGAAAATTCAGCAAAAATATTTCTAGCACGCTCCAACTGTAATCTCGTGGTCTAGTCAAAGGTCCTTGCTTGCTTCTCTCTGCTTATAGCAACTTTCTTTGAGTGCCTTCCTTATAGTTTTTGGAGATTTTCCCTTAAACAAGGATTCACACATTATTTTAGCATTAAAGGAGAACTCCAGGGGCAGCGGGGCCCAAGGGGCAGATGCCACGCAGGGGGACACGGCACTGCTGGAGTGACCGGCGCCGGCGCCACGGGGCTGGGTCTGGCGTGAGCAGCCCATCAACACCAGCTCCCTGGACACTACGGTCATTGCCCGGGACACGGGGAGGAACGTGGCCAACAAATCATGGCCTTTTATCGTCTGCGATAGAGGGGAGGTTTGGGGGAGGCAGTCAGCAGAGGGAGGCATGGCCTCACAGATTCAGCGCGAGCCCGGGCCCGTGGCATCCCTCCGAGCTGGGAAACACAGGCAGCAGGCTTCAAATGACACCACAAAACTCCTTCATTTTCCTTTTTCCACATGTACGTTTAGCTTTTGGAGATGAGATGAGAGACTGAACAAATGAAGAAGCTAGAAACATTCAGAGTCGGGGATGTGTTGTCCGAATTCTTCGTTACAATCTTCGCTCTCCTTTGGGTTTTCCAGCAGTTTGAGTTTCATGAAGACTGTAGATTCTCCCTCTTCTCTGTTATCTTATTTAATGTATCACAGAAGCTTTCCCGTCTGCTACTTCATGCCCTAAAAATCTCAACTGAAAGAGTCACAGCATTTGATACAGAGAAAAAATATCTTCAAGATTTTCTATTTTTGAGAAAACATTATCTTCAGAAAGAGAAATGTTTCATTAAAGTATATATATGTATGCGTATATGATGAAAATTTCCCTTCTGAGCCTCTGATAGGTGTATAAGCAATTTACCGACACCCAGCTCTTCGTGGCAGGCGTGAACTGGGGCAGCACCTGTGGGCCTGCTGCAAAACGTCCCTTTGAAGAGCAGGGGAGAGACGCTCAGACCCACACCGGTCCTTCCCGTGTTTGGAGCAGGTGCACCCCCGAACGGCGAAACCAGCCCTCTCCTCCGCAGCGTCTGCGAGTCGGGCATCGCTCGGCAGCCCAGGCACGGCGGCAGTAACGCCACAGGGAAATCCGGATCGCTACTGTGTTTTCAAGAGGGAAAACCCGCTACTTTCAATAAATCACAAAAGAACACAGAACAACAGTATCACCTCCCGATTTTGCAGGTTTTCTGTCTTGTCATTTAAGCTTTCCACATAGAATAGAAAAGAAAAATCTCCTCCTCCTTGTCCTTCCTCATTATGTGCGTACGGTCCCCTCGGCTCCACCACATCCTCGAAATATGGGATTTTTGCGATGCTCTCTGTGGAGAGATGAGATGAAAGACCTCCCTCGCTCGCAGCAAGCATGCTTCGCTCTGCCAGGAGAGTCCATGCCGCCTGCAGCGAGGGTCTGCCTGACTCCTGCATCTCCCCCAGTCACACCAAGGATCCCTGACAGCCGAGCGCACCCAGGAGAAGGAGGTTTCCTTCCCAAAACTCCCCAAGGCGCATGCTCCATTAAACAGTGACTAGCCGTGGGGTGACGAAAACACCTGCCTGAAATCCAGATTGCTGCCTCCTGTGCTGAGAGATTTCCAGCTGGCACTGCCAGCAGCCACAGGCTTTTTCCTCTCCGTGGGCTGTGAAATTCAAAACCAGCGGCAGCTACAGCCTCTGCATGGAGAAGTGAGTAATTTAAGTCCCATTTGCACAGGGGAGCTGTTATCTTACTAAAAGTTTATGAATTTCACGGAGTCTGAGGGCAGAGGGCTCCATCCCATGTAAGAGGTGGGAACCTCTTGCCTTGGGGTCTCCCACAGCAGCAGTCGCTGCTTTTATTCAGGTAACTCTGGGCTAAGATTGGTGATAGCGGTTAGAAACAGTGTTAGTCTTCAGGCGGTTAAGTAAGATGTTCCAGAAACAAAATCCCCGAGGCGCCTATTCCTTCAGCTTTCCTGTGGCTTGTTGCTGATGCTTCAAATCAGACAAGATATGTCTGATCAGCTGAGCACAGAGGAAAACACTTTCTAACCCCTTTTTCTTTATTGATAGAGTCCCAACCTAACCACTTCATTAATTTATCCCTGATTAGAGTCTGTTCACCCAGTCTAGTATCATTCCTTTTCCTTTTAAGTAGCAGATCATGTTGACCCTCTGTCAGCCCTCTGGCACTTCTCCAATTTTCCAAAGTTTGTGAAGATCTAAAAATTAGTGAATTAGAATGTCCTGAGCTACTGCTCTTACGCCTGGGATTGCAGATGAGCCCAGACTTCTCAGCTGAAAGTGTTTCTATTTAGCAGGGATGATTCACATCCTCCTCGCTTACAGGTGGTAAATTATTTCATCCAGCATGGATGGATCGTCTTACTTTGCTCTGATACAGTAAAGTAGGAATTACAAATATTTGATTTTTTTTTCTATCTGATGGATCCAAATGGTAAAATCGTAAATAAGAGAGAAGCTATTCCCGAACTAAGATTCCCAATGACATTTTAACGACCTCGTACTCTCTGCAGCATACTTAGGCTTTTCTATTTCTTCTGTTTCTGTTGCCTTGCATTCTCAATAACCTGCTTGCAATAGACATGATACCAATGAGTATCTCTTCTAAACACCTTCTGAAGCCCTCCTTCAGGTACATAAATCTTTCTTCTCTGCTGAAATATTGCTCTGGTCTGAAAAAATATTAATCCAGTGACATTTTAAATAAATCTCTGGCTTCGTAGTTGCAAGTGTAGTGATCTTTCTCATTTGTTGAGACCAAAGTTGCAAGTGATAGGCTAAAAGAGGTATTTCATGTTTTTAATGAATGCCTCCTCGAAACACTGCTCTTTCAGCCCGTGGTACATAGACCTCCTCCTTCTTGAAGAGTCGATGGAGAGAAGCTGGGTCCCGCTGGGCTGCAACTCAAATTCCTTCTGAACAAGGTGAAGATGGATCCATCAGGGTGCTTAGGAGTTGGCAGGCTCTACCCACTGCAGTCGCAGAACAAGGCTACAGAGAGAGATCTGCTGTCTGTAGCTTCAGCAGACCAGAGCCAGGGAAAGCGGCAGATCTTTGGGCCACCGTGCTCTGTCCTCCAGAAACGCTGCCCAACACATCCCTGCATGGAGCGTGCCTGGCTCCAACCCAGCTCTCCACGCACAGCATCCTAGCTCCTACCTCTCAGCGCCCACAGCCCAGCTGCTGGCTCTTCCCCACTCTCATCCCAGTGTTGGCTTCTCCTCGAAAAACATCATCTGTTTGGCACAAGGATGCTCCCCGGGGCAGCACAGCACAGCTGACATCCTCCAGACACCCTGGGCAAAAACAAAGAACCTGCCACACGTGCAGCCCACCTGCTTTTTGCTCCATCGCCCTCGCAAAACCAAGCAGCTGCCAGCAGCTTCTCCACCCAAGCAGGACACCTTCCCCTTGGCTGAGGCGTTCGGGGGCTCCTGCCAAGGCAAGGATGAGCATCTGCAGCAAGATGCTGGGACCGCGTCCCACTTCCTCAGCCAGCGAATGCCGAGCTGCCAGGGAGGGAGGAGGTTTCAGCGGGCACGAGATCTCTGGCAAAATGCTGACGTGTCTGTGGGAGTTGACTCCTTACACACGCTTGTCCTGCCCTAAACTTGTGCCCTTTTTCCCTCCCTCCCCCATCCTCCTCCTGTTTTTAGGAACTTTCTTCCCTTTGTCTCCATGTCCTTAGAGCGGCCACCTGCCCGGACATCTGCAGCAGCAGGACAGAGGTCCTGCTGAGTAGGTGCCTCTACACGGCATCACCCTTCACACCGCAGCCAAGCCGCCTGCCTCGGGGAGGCTGGCGTGAGGACACGTGAAACATGAGAGCATCTGGTTCAGTAAGGTACTTGGTTAAGGACTATTCCATACACAGAAATAATAAATAACAAGGAAAATGCTAAATTAGACAGACAGACAAACATTAATGAGCAGGTGATGAGAGAGAGAATAACAGAGGCCAAAGCCTGCCAGGCACTGACTGACGGGCCATTAAAAGAATTACTCCAGCCTTGGAGAGGGTCAGCCTCAATTTTGTAACTGATAAGAAGGAGGAAACATGGTTAGCATGAATATTAAGGGATATTCAACAGAGTTTGGTGGACTGCATGAAACTTAGTATGGGGTGTTATGGGGAAGGTCCACAGACACGGAAAGAGAAGGATCAGGGTGGAACAGGTATGGGAAGATGGTGAGGAGGGAGGACGGAGGGGTCGGACGTGTGAGCAGGCTATTGGGCAGGACGTTCACCTGACTGAGCCCTGCCCCTGACCCCTGCAGTCTGGCCTGTCTTCTCATTAAACCCATTCTTAATTACCTTTCCTGTGTCATCTCACCATCTACCCTGTGTGCCAGCCCCCGGCACATAGTCATCCGTCACCCTCCCAAATGCTGTTTGCAAGCATGCTGAGCTTCAGACTTGAAGTAAGTGCAAAGTCTCAACCACAACAAGAAAGAAAATGTGTTTTATTAAGTAATTACAACTTGCCAGCAGGTGCTCAGCGCAAGCAGGCTGCTAAGCAAGCAGCTCCTACAAATAAACACAAATCCGGTGGAACCAGGGTAACAGGAGAGAACCTGCACAGACCATAAGGCAACTCCATTCCCGATGCTTTCAGACAGGCTTCACTTCTGTCAGGCAACGTGCATCAACAGCGGTTGAGTTTCCAGCTTGTCTTTAAATGGTTTGAAGCGGGTCAATCATTTTCAACACCATTTGAAACAAGGGAACCCTGTTTGAAAACCGAAAGGCTGAAGTTCAAGTGTCTTCAGAGCTCGAAGTACAACTGTCCACTCAGGTACCAAAGTGAAAATGAAAACGCTCACACCGCTTCTCGTGCACTGCGTTGAGCTGCTGTGACTGTAAAGCAATCAAATAACCAATGTATCACTTCCAGACAATACCTTTCCGTAATGCATTCAAGTAAAGACTGAAAACACAGAAAACCAGCCTAGAACACACAAATGCAGCCTTTATTTCCCCGGTGTAACTGGGTGAATTCAGAGAGGTTGCACCCTTGCCATTTCACTTGCAGCTGTCAGACACAAAGCCTGAAAAGTAGGTCATGGAAAAGTTTGTTTTACCTCCTTTTACGAGCTTCAACAGGCACAGAAAGCATCTATTTTTGTCTTCTATAAAGCCACGGAGTGAATTAGAATTAGACTAAGTGCACCAGACTTGGGCAGCTGCTCAGCGCTCGCTAACGGAGCCCTGCCAAGTTCCACTCGTTGAGCTGCTGCACTGGAAGCATCACAGCATTCCCTGATAAGAGGAATACCAGCAGATAAGAAAAGCACCTTGGAAAGTATTTTCACAGAATTACTTTTTATTAAGACTCAAATCAGCAAATTAGCAGCTATTTTTATCTCTAGGCAATAAAATGGAGAGATGTGATTTTATCTCTGTCTTCTTGAAGTTGCGAAAGCTCAGTAAAAAAAGTTTTTGTAATGGTGTTCAGAAATAAGTTATTTATATTGCTATGAACTGTTGTGTCACCCCTAAAATGAAGCACAGCTTCCCCAGCTTGCTCACTTCTGACACTTTTTCACAACTTAGCGACCTTAAGTTAAGACACAAGTAAGGTAATAGTTCTCAACACGCTTCCAATTGAGGTGACAGACAAGGCATTTCAGTTACAGATTTATCAAATAAGAGAAAATTCTGACACATTAAATGCTTCTGACAGCTTTTTTTGACTGAAAGAGAAATACCAGCATAACGGTAGCAGAGGAAAACTTATCAGTGCTCAAGTAGCAGCTTCGTGCTCAACGAGCACAGCGGAATACCAAAGCCACCTCAGGAAGAGCCTCGACAGGCTGGAGGAGTGGTGCGGTGGAGCCTCGTGAGGATCAACAAGGCCAAGGGCAGGGCCCTGCACCTGGGTCGGGGCAACCCCCAGTATCAGTACAGGCTGGGGGATGGAGGGCTTGAGAGCAACCCTAAGGAGGAGGACTTAGGGGTACGGGTGGACAAAAAGCTGGACATGAGCCACCAATGTGCGCTTGCAGCCCAGAAGGCCAACTGTACCCTGGGCGGCATCCCCAGCAGCGTGGGCACAGGGTGAGGGAGGGGACTCTGCCCCTCTGCTCCGCTCTGGTGAGACCTCCCCGGGAGTCCTGCATCCAGCTCTGGAGCCCCCAGCACAGGACAGACATGGACCTGTTGGAACAGGGCCAGAGGAGGCCACAAAAATGGTCAGAGGGCTGGAGCACCTCTGCTGTGAGGAAAGGCTGAGACAGTTGGGGCTGTTCAGCCTCGAGCAGAGAAAGCTGCGGGGAGACCTTAGAGCAGCCTGCCAGTGCCTGAAGGGGCCTATGGGAAAGCTGGAGAGGGACTTTTACAAGGGCCTGGAGTGATAGGACAAGGGGCAATGGCTTCAGACTGAAAGAGGGGAGATTTAGACTGGATATAAGGAAGAAATTCTTTACTGTGAGGGTGGTGAGGCCCTGACCCAGGTTGCCCAGGAAAGTGGTGGCTGCCCCCTCCCTGGCAGTGTTCAAGGCCAGGCTGGACGGGGCTTTGAGCAATCTGGTCTGGTGGAAGGTGTCCCTGCCAGTGGCAGGGGGGGTGGAATTCTGGAAGGTCCCCTCCAACCCAAACCATTCTGTGATTCTAAGAATTAACTCAAGCAAACGTCCTTACACCAGATTAATGTTATCTTGTGATCACAGACAATCTTGAACTTAGGAAGAACCCCCATACCTGCTTCTTTTTAAAGAGGAGCACCTTCAGCTTCATAGCTAAGGCCAGTATACAGCTACGGTCTTTAAAAAAAGAGAGTGGTTTTAAGTAACCTTCAGTTTATCACAAACTGGAGTGAAATATGGATACGAACTGGATGTCAATAGACAATTACACCCGACACCATCACTGCCAGTGCGAAAGCTGCTACACTGCTGGTGAAGTGAACGAACTCCCAAATGCAGCATCAGGGCGGACAGAGGCTGTGTCTGTAAACTGGTCTCCAGCACTAATAACAAGACTTTTCTTTCCTTCTCACTCCATTAATCTTTTAAATATTACAGTGACATTCAACCTTTTAGCATGCTGACAATGCTGAAGAATGTTAGTAATAAAATCCAGGTAATTCACTCTCTCAAAGCGAGGAGAATCTGCCAACTCACACCAAGTCAGCGCTTCGGAAGTGGAACATGAATTCCCACGCTACTTCTTTGAAATGAAGAAACGGCTGTACCAAACATCCTGACTTCTTCTGTGTGTGCTGACAGCAACGATTACTGCCAATGACTCTGAGCTGGCTACACAACACATCTGTTTTCGTGAATTTTTTTCATGTCCACTGGGAGATTTCATTTTTAGGAATCTATGCAGCTAACAAAGTGAGATCCACTATCTTAAAATGACAAACAGATCGATTAACCTGATAATTGTTCTGTTCACACTATTTGATGGCAAAGTATGCAAAAAATCCTCTCTTAAAGATTACATGCAGAGCAATCAAAAAAAAAAAAAACCATAGTGAAAGTCTGAAGTGAAATTTGTTGCAGCGATGCCTTATTTCTGTCGTTGCAATAACTCTCTATTTATACGCCATTAAAACACTCCTGGAATAAAAAAGCTTCACAGATGCTTCTGAGTACCTTTTCTCTAACAGACAAATTTATGCTAAATATTTCCCAGTAGTCTAAACAAGGTGACTACATCATCGTCACCTATTGCCAATGAGAGCTTTTTAATATTGCTCCTACACTACTTATTTTGAGTTGGAGCTCAAAGTCCTCTGTTTGGCATCTGGAGTTGGCCACCTTCTTAGGTTGAAATGAAGAATATCCATAAGATGGATGGTCAAGCGCACGCTGCTAACCCATGCCTAAACCTTAATTTAGCTAGCCCTTTGTTTTAATGCTCTACAGGCAGGAGATATTAATAATATTTTTGTGTAACTACCACAAACACACCTACTGGTTTAGATAATCATCTGTTCTACAGGTCAATTATCTACAGAGTTCTGGCATCTTTAAGTATTTTACTTAAATTCCTTAACGAGTGAGGGCAAGTGTGACAGCTCATGTTTACCAGGCATCTCAGAGTAGGAGCACACATAAATAATACGGAGAGCTTCTGCAGAGCTGTCGTCACAGCAACACGTTCAAAGCAAATGTTACGTATCTACATTTAGAAGCAATTAATTGTGCCCAGAAGAGCCAGCTCCTCTCCACTGAGAGCAAAGGGTGTCCCAATGACAAGATCAGGTGTAGATGTTGACAATGCTATTTGAAGCGAGATGAGATTAATTCTGCCCAGAAATCCCACATATCATCTGCCGAAGTCACCTAACCGTAGATATTACTTGGTATGGGTTTCATGTTCTACCTGCAGTTTTATACTCCCTGATCCCACCATATGTAAATCCACAATCTTTTTTCCGCTCCATAAAAAGGCGCATGCTACCAAGTCAATGAATACTTCAAGTAATTAATACTTGCACCTGAGAAAAATACTTTGGGGATACCTTACCTATTGCTCAAAAAACAATTTTGTTGTGACTGTTCTATCGCAATACCTAGTTTTGAAATCTGCAGCTTTGCACTGCTCCTTGCTACTTGATTGCTCGGTGTCCTTCACTAAATTCTCTGCATATTGTTCTTGCTGTTCTCCTCAGGTACTTTAGCCTCTTGGCCCTGCTTTGGCCCTTTGCAGTCTCCTAACCCTGAGCTATACCAAGAGACTGGGGTTGGCGTTAGCCAGTGTTGACAAGATTATATATTTTTTTGAATAAAGATTGATGCCTCCATGTATAATGGACTTTGCACACAGTTAAACCAAATACATGACGCCCATTTACCAGCTTTTTATCTTTTTGATGTAAAGACATTTGTAACAAAGAAAATGAGTGATAATAGGACTTTTGGTAACATCAGGGAAAAAATTAAATTCCTGTGCTTCCAGGCTTCTCTACATTTCCAGTATTCCCCCTTCTATCCAGGAATGACATTGATACTTAAGGCAAGTCAGATTACACAACCATCTCATTTACTTACAGATTCTAACAGACAGATTTAATATAAAATACAAACAAATTAGAAGAATAACAAAACTAATACACATAAACTTTCACTTTATGGACTTCTTTGTCTTCGCATTCTCTTTGCTTATCGTAATAGTAGAATGTATTGTCCCTTCTCTGAAGTTTCTTAACAAATCCAGTTTCTGGCCAACACTCTACCTACAAACAGAACAAAAAGGATATACATTCATCTGAACATGCTCACATTGAATGACGTTTGTGCATTATATTGCAAAGAATATAGGGTATACTTCCATGGGAAAACCTCATTTGCATCTGAAACTAATTTGCTATTAATTTGCTTAGCTTTTAAAAAAAGACTAGGAACAAGATGTCAGAAACCAGTTTTCTGGCCTAGTATAAAGAATTATGTGATCCGAAGAGTCTAGAAATAATGATCTAAGAATATTTGATAGACTAATTTAAAACGTGGACTAGTCAAAGCTTTTAAAATACGTCATTTAGGAATAAAACATTGATGCTATTCAGTTATCCAGTAATCTGAAAGGCTGAAAGATTCCACTTCTGTGAGACTGACACACACTTAAAAGGTTTCTGCGGGATCCTTCTGACCATGAAAAATGTGCTTCTCATTAGCAAATTCATAAAAATAAAGTGAGCTGTATGTAACACAGTCTCAAAGGCAGCAGGATCAGTCCTGCAGGAAACCAGCACTGTCCCGGTGCTCCTCGGTGTTCCACAAGGCGAAGCTTTAAACTAAAGGCTTGAGCACTTGTAGGTTCAGCAGCTTTATGGCTTATTAGCTATCTGCAGCTTGAACGCCTGTGACTACTTCTGATCAAACTGAACCTTAAAAATTGGGTAGTAAGAATCTTACTTCTTTTCTAGGCAGGGCTGACAATCGGATGTCAAACTAGAGCGTTCTCTGATTGGAGACTCCCAGAAGCGGTAGCTGCATCACTTACCCTACTACTTTGGGCATACAGCTGAGTTATTTGCATTCTCTGTCTAAACAGAACAGCCTTAATATCCATTCCACCTACATTATAATTGCAGCATTAATAACAACTGCGTTATGGAAACATAATATGGAGTAAACAAGACATTTCAAGATATGTAACTTGAAGGAGAATCACTGCCAGATCCTGGCAAGTTTGAACAGAATTCACGCTCATTCTGCACGGAGTGGTGTTCTTTAACTTTTATTGGGGTTTAATTGTCTGTGGTTATGCCCTGCCATAAATCTTAAACAGACTGATCCTACCACACTAATTACAGGATTTCCTTTCGCACAGTTAAAGGAATTTACACCACAGCCTGTACAGTGGTATCCAAGCCCATGACAAAGGAATAAACTGCATCTTATGATGCACATCAACTTTTTGCTGTGTTAAGAGTTAACTGCACGAGGAGTGACTTTCTTAGGAACATTCTTCTCTTTCTCATGTGCACAGAAAGTTAAGATATTTCAAAAACGGATTTTTCAAACTGTATTTGCTGCATTGGAAGATAAATTACCGACCTCTGATAAAGATAATACGTCGTTTGTTGTATTAACCTCTTGGCTGCTATTTTGAATCTCAAGCAGCCACTGGATATCTGGCCATCATTCATTAGCTTGTTTGATGCACTAGGGAGCACGGCCACCAACTGTTGTGAGCAGAGGGCCAAGTCCTTGATGTTCTCCGTTGGTAAAAGCCTGTGTCACAACTGCCTTTACCACAGTTGGCATTAAGTTTTTCTGCTGCGGACAGTTTCAACAGAGCCAAGTTTTGAGTGCACACGAAGTCTGATTATGCTACCACGCAATTCAGCCGTAAAACCGAAGCCGGTAGCAAGGGCACCAGACTGGCTCCCTGGCCGATGAACGAGTTCCCCGTCAGGTCTATCGGCAGAGTAACGAGGAAACTTCATGGAGAACAAACTTTGATAAATTCCTTTCCTCAAAACCGAATTATTCCTTTAGATAGCAGCTACACCTGTTGAAAGAAATCTAGAATGCTTCCAAATGCATTAGAGAGAAGGAGCAAACACACAGGCTGGGTAGAGTTTCTGTTTCACTTCTGTGAAGTAAGCTATTCTGCACAGTTAATAATAGCCCAAGAATCCAAGTCAGACCTGGGAGAAAAACAACAGCCTAATGACAGGAAGTAAGCAGCACCTCTATTTTTATTTCATCTTTTAACATGAGACAGATGTTTAAAGTTATAACCCTTGCAGAGTTCTAAATCTTACCATATCAACTTGTTTTACTTGTTTATATTCAACCTCATCTCTGTATCCAGCTTGCTGAAATCTGTATAAGTTTTCTATCTCATCTGACCATTTTTGGGCATGATGTATAGATTTTGGTTGGATGTCAGCTTTAGCCATGACTCCAGAAACTTCAGACTTTTTCCTGAAATTAGATTTTTAAAAATTAAATAGAGAGGACGGAAGCAAGTGATTTTGTTAGGGACATACAGAAACAGCCAGAACAAAATTTAAAAATAAAGGAATTACAGACAGTACAATATTATTTTCCCCTCAAAGTCTAAGGTTAAAGAAGAAAAATGTTATAAGTCGTTGGAATCAAATTAAATGCACTGCTTGATCTCAGACAAACCCAGGTCATCTATACTTGTATATACACCTCTACACCTTGACTTTACCTACCTAAAATTTATTTGTGCATTTTGATGCATTAAAAAATATAATATGCAGTCATTTTTTTAGTTTCATATCTTCACCATTGCTATCCCTTTGGGGCAGGCAGTTTTTCAGGTTTTTGTTTGTTCCTGCTGAAGGGACTCCAAAGTGGGAACCACAAAATGAAGAGCTGGTCAGTTACTGAAGAACAGCAAACACTCAGGATGGGAGAGGAGGGGAAAGGAGAAATGCACTGCCAGTCACATGGCCAGCGGAGATGACAAAGAAGAGGTCTTAAGAAATAAATGTGATGAGGAGGCAAGGCACACAGCCTACTAAAATTCATCCTATTCTACCCTTGCCCCATCAAAATCTGCACTGACTGCCACTGACTTCCTCCTCACACAAAACCCATTTGTGAAATCTGCTGAGAAATAGGTTAATCAATGGCTAAACCTGAACAGAGCAGAACTGCGACATGATGAAACTCAAACTGGGAAAAAAAAAGAAGAAAATAAGCAATGAAAAAAAAAGTGGAGTCAGTAGAAACTCTTGAGGGATGGATTTGAACTATGTTTCAAAAAAATATTAATCATTTGACTTCCACCTTATATCTGAATTTCACTCTATTGGCTTTCATGATCGTGTCTTATTCTGCTACCAAAATAGAACTTTATGCTGCTTCTGCAAGCAAAACACATAAAGCACTACCATGCCTAGCAGATACGATCATAAACGAGTCCTCTCCTTGTTTTGTAATGTCACCAAGCTTGAGCTTCGTAATTAGAATCATAGAATCATAAAATCATAGAATCATTACGGTTGGAAGAGCCCCCTAAGATCATCAAGTCCAACCACCAACCCAACACCACCGTGCCTGCTAAACCATGTCCTGCAGTGCCACATCTGCACTTTTTTTGAACACCTCCAGGGATGGGGACTCCACCACCTCCCTGGGCAGCCTGTTCCAATGCATACACTTTAATACAGATCAATAAAAATACACACAAGGGCTCTCTTCTGGCACAGTTTAGCACTCCAAACATTCTTTTACCAGGCTCTGCAGCACTTCGTAACTGAAGGCAGCCATTTGCTAAATAAAAAAAGGTGATTTTCCCACCCAGTTATGAGGTGTCACATACAAACTAACATGCTGAGCACATATCCTTATTATAAATGTTCAGTAGTCTTTGATATACCTGTCTCCACAGAATTTTTTTTCTCCTTTGCTGCAAAGGGCCCTTTTGTAGCCATTACAGAATTTTTCATACACTCTATGCTCATCTATGTTTGATGAGAACTGTTGTCAGCTGGGACTCCAGACAATCAATATTATTAGCAATAACACTAGAACTTAATAAATGCTAAAGTATAATGAATTTAAGTGTCTTGTGACAACTTACATGTTACTAGTGTCAATTACTTCTTTACAGGATGTACTGAATTAATCTAATGAATGCGCTGCTTCAAGACACCTCGCTATGCATGGCACCTCCCGAGTCACCATTAATTCAGATGGCCTGTTCACAGGCGATCCTGCTCAAAAAAGACATATAAAGGTCACATATTTAAAGTGCTGGCTTGGTGACTTCAAATAGTAAAAGCGCTATCCTGATATTTTTAGGCTGCTATTTAAGCCCTTTAAAAGTTGTACTCTTTGTCTATTGTAGCGCCTCTGAGTTCCAGGCACAGAGCTGGTTTCATTGTCCAAGAGCACGAGACGAGCTGTACTCCAGAGAGCCTACAATTCAGGGAAAAGACAAAAGGCAGCAGACAGATACAGGCAGATGAAAGAATGCAAGAGAATGGTAAGAAAATACTCAGCATAATACTAACAGTTTTTAATTAAAGAGAATTGTTGAATAGTGAAGTGGACTCTGCTAAGACGACAATGTTTGCCTACTCTTAATTTAGGGGAAATGGTAAGATTTCATATACCTCTGTTTTGGCTTTGGGAAAACAGTTTTTAATGTCAATCACAGCACAATTTCTATGGCATCCTAACTAGGCTGGGCTTGCATATGGTACTTTCCTTAATGCCTATACAAGTGGTAAAAGCATGTGGAAGGAGAGTGTCTGCTCCTTTAAGGGCATCTGGTCAAGAGCCTTTTTCAGTGATTCATAAGGGATGATAAGAATCACAGAATCACAGAATCACAGAATGGTAGGGGTTGGAAGGGACCTCTGTGGGTCACCTAGTCCAACCCTCCTGCCGAAGCAGGGTCACCTACAGCAGGCTGCACAGGACCTTGTCCAGG
>Ga0065711_1036458_pt1 | contig 20962 bp, 13 predicted proteins | sample Hoacrofraction12_FD_59098 | JGI IMG/M metagenome (GOLD analysis project Ga0065711, IMG submission 59098) | Hoatzin crop microbial communities from Cojedes, Venezuela - Epithelial fraction 12 v2 (version 2) | ecosystem: Host-associated > Birds > Digestive system > Esophagus > Crop | place...
GCTGTTCAGCCTGGAGAAGAGAAGGCTCCGGGGTGACCTTAGAGCAGCTGCCAGTGCCTGGAGGGGCTACAGGAAGGATGGAGAGGGGCTTTTCACAAGGGTGTGTAGTGATAGGACAAGGGGGAACCGCTCTAAACTAAAAGAGGGCAGATTTAGATGAGATATTGGGAAGAAATTCTTCCCCATGAGAGTGGTGAAACACTGGCCCAGGCTGCCCGGAGAAGCTGTGGGTGCCCCCTCCCTGGCAGTGTTCAAGGCCAGGCTGGACGGAGCTCTGAGCAACCTGGGCTGGTGGAAGGGGTCCTGCTCATGGCAGGGGGTTGGAACCAGGTGATCTTTAAGGTCCCTTCCAACCCAAACCATTCTAAGATTCTATGATTCATGTCAAAACCAGGAAACACTGACCTTTTAAGTGCTGCGTGTTACAGTTATTCTACTATCAGTCGTCTTCTCATTCTTTTATTACTACCATTGTTGAAACTCTAAAGCAAGTTCCAGATACCTTGTGGAAACCTAAGAGCAGACGAGCTTCATACCATCTCGTCACTGATCAACTGGCTTCACTTTTGTATTTTTTAATGCTTGGTTAGCAGGAGACACATGTCATTAGCGATGCTTCCCTTTGGGATTCAGCCATTATCCTTAAGCCTGAACTTTATCTCCATGGGCAGTGACTAAATCAGCACCTGCTGACTGGTGTGGTGCCAGCAGAACAACAGGATGGCATCCAGAGGAGCTCCTCACGGCCAGCTGTCGCGCTGTACAAAACCCAAGCTCGCAACGGTGAACAGGCTGGCATCGCCCTCAGGAATGTCAGCAGATACCACTCAGATAAAAAACCTCGCAGGAGATTTTGTTTTTGTCGTTCCTGTTCCGGGAAGAACAAACACCGGTTTCTAGATGCAGCACTTTGGCACGTCTCATACCCTTCACAGGCTCTACAAAGACGTATGCACAAAAATTCAGACTTTTGCCTCACTTGTGTTCATACGCCTCTTGGTGACCAACTCAGAGCAAACATAAAATACGGACAGGAAGACGTACGCTTGTTTCCCTCGAGAGCCTGTTACTGCCCGAGCTGTGCAGAATGAGAAGTCACTCCATAACGGGGTGTCAGCATTCCTGACTGGTAGAGGAGGCTTCCTTCTGTTTAGCTGATGGAAGCATTGCTTTTGTAGTATTAGAACCTGATTTTACAATCTTCTTCAGTGCCATATTCTTCTGCTAATTCTTCCGTTCAAAGACAAAAGGATTCTTATGGAACAAAATCTGGTATATTAGATACCAGGTTTACAAAACATGAATTCTGTAATTTTTCTGTTAAACTTAGAATTAAGGAAGGGTAAGCAGAAATAATTAGTAAAATGAGCTGAAAAAATTACGCAGAGTTCAAAACTGTTTTTAAAGAAAAAAAATATTAACTTAAAAAGCATTTTCTAAATGATCTGTTCCTTATTCCTTGATGCCCAGAACTAATTTATGTGTATTGCTGCTGAGGAAATGGAAGTACATGGTAGTGCAGAGTCGAAAAGCAGCAGTGCCAAGGCAGGGGAATTCCAGCTGGCCAATAAACGGACATTCGTTTTTCCACACGCAGTTCTGCTCCACATTAAAAGTGAAGCAGGCAAAGTCAAAATTGAATCCTGTTCAAAGAAAACTATTTTTAGACACAAAATGCATGCACACACACGCACAGCCTTTCTGGCTGAATATACTTTATTTACTCAGTCTTGGATGTCCTACTAAGATCAAGTAATTGCCAGTCAAGAAAAAAACCAAACAAAGCATTACTCGGCTATCAGTTTTCTTTCAGCTGAGCCATGCTATACAAATCTCAGCTTCTCCTCCAATGGAATTTATCTGGCCATAAGCTCTCCAGAAATTTTTTTCAATAATTTCATTTTCCATGTACCACTCCTCCTTGTATTCGAGATATTGAAAAGCTTGCAAACACTTTAAAGACTCTGAAAATATTTAAAGAAAACCGTTCAAAGTATTTTGCGTTACCATGACAAAGAGCATGAGGTTTATCAAAAACTAAAATTCAGGTTTGTATTTCTTAAAACTACATCTCGTCTTTGTAAAATACCGCCAGAGCAGCTCTTGTAATCACCTGAAATGACGGTATGAGCGGAGGAACCAAAATGCAATACATCAGTGTGTTGTCCATCTGCAATTTCTGTTGGCTATAAAAGCGCTTTTAAAAAAAAAAAAAGTCGGTTTCAGTCTTCAAGAATCTGTGACTCTTAAATGTGATGCAGCAGATGGGTAACAAACAGTAGGACACAAACTGGGGAAATACGAAATCGTAATGGAGCTATTTTACTCAGTGTAGAAGTGCCTGAAAATCTCTGTGGTTGAACTGAAAGGCGTGTTTAAAAAATCTGAGAGCATATAAGAATCAAAAATAGTAAAGAAGTATTTAGGTGTAGATGAATGAAGGTATTAAAAGAATTCTTAGTATTTTATTGTTATTTAATGACAATTATTAAAAATGACATTTCTCAATAAACCTCTTTTATAGGGACAGTTGCATCTACAGACCCCAACTGGATAGAGAGTTTAGTCACAACTGGATACCAGTTTCTGTGTTACTGGAAATTACTTTGGGGGTTTAAACATGACCCAGGGGAAGGCGACGCAACGCACCCTGTCAGACTCTGGGCACGAGGTAGCTAATCCTCAGTTTCACAGGAAGCGTAAGTGCGGCAGAGACACGAAGTGACTCAGGCAGTTCAGGAGCCCTGCACAGTGTGTCACCAACAGACCCAGGAATAGCATCCAAGAGCCCCGACACCGACAAATCTCCTCTCTGTGACAGCCTCTCTCACTGTCCGCTCCGCCTGCCATGTAGAAACACAGCTCCCAGAACACGGATCAAAAAGGAACCGGTAAAGGTACTCAATCCCATTTAAGCAAGTAAATTTCCCATTACTTTTTCAGTTCACTCTGCCATAGCTGATTTTCTCTTAACCAGTTTCTGATACTGAACACAGATAAACCTAACTGTAATTTTTTGGCATCTAAACAATTACTCAGATATTATCAGCAGTTATGAAAAATAGGCTGAAGATCTCATGTTACAAATGATTACGCTCTTCCGACAAACATTACATGGGCAGCACTTCTGGATGGCAGGCAAAGGACTTCAACTCGCTCTGCTCCGAAAACCCCTTCTCATTTAGCTCAGTACGCGCAGCCCGGAGATTCTTCACTCTTCCCCCGAGCGAAAGGCGCTTGGCAGAATCACCTTAGAAAATGCGTTTAACAAAGAAATGGCCCCGTGTCAAAACCCTGAGCCCAAAGGGCCTCGACACTCATCTTCAGTTAATTCAAAACATCCTGGAATTAACGAGCAGCAAACTCGCTGGAGTTTAGATAACAGCAAAGAGGTGACAGTGACGAGAGACACTTGGTGCCAGGGTTTCAGACAAAAACACGGCAACATTCATTGCTATTTCCATTGCTGGGTTACTGATCAGTGAAGTTAGTTACGATTTTTACTTCTACGTTCAGTAACTTTAATAGGAAGAAATTAAGGAACACTTCAGCAGATCACCAGTATTTTCCTAGCTAAGATCAGCTATCGTACCTCAGTTTGGCAGAGACCAGCAAAAACTAGCAGCTTCCAAGTCACGATTTGCAAGCAATTTTTAAGCTAGAAAACCAGGGCAGTGTGTGCTGCTCTTCAGAACGTGAAATTATGAAGAATAAAATTCTCCTAGCTTTCCGCGTAAGGGATCAGACAGCCTAACACAGCCCCCACGACAAGCTTCCCACAACTTTTTTTTATGACCAGCAGAGCTTTGCCAACTTAAATGGAGATTTCAAGGAGTGATTTACATGCATCATCGAATCGCTTGAATGCAAGGAAAAAGAATTTATTTATATTGGGGTTTTGGGGGTTTTTTTTTGGGTCAGACTGGAAAAATTTCCAGGAAACAAAACAACTGTGAATGACGTGTTTTTCCTGAACCCTCCCTTACATTTGGGAGACAGAAAGGGAAAGAACAACACTTCTCCTTCCTGCACACGATGTTGCTAAGTGGCAGTCACAGGGTAAAAAAAGAAATGCATGCTTGTCAGCATTCGGCACAGCAATACTCCTCTGCAGTTCTCAGCCTGTTCTGCTCACAGCGCAGCAGGTAACGGCAACAGGGTTTCAGGTGGGAGAAATAAATTATCACGTCTGGCATTCTGGCTCTTCAGTAATTTTTTACCTCCACAAAACAGAAGTACGCCAGAAAGCCTCTGTCCCAACCTCTGTTTGGATTCAGATGCGTAGTTCAAGAGGAAGAAGGAATATTCTGATACTTTATTTTAGGCAGTTATTTTAGCTTTGAAAAAAATACCATTCCTCTAAAAGACAACTCGGAGTGTGTATGTAAATTGTTTAGAAGGGCTCATCAGCAAAGACAACCTCCATTCATTGACTAGGTGAGACAATTAAGTGTCTATTCTAGGCAGTCAGAGGTGCCTAAAACAAGCTATTTGTCCTCCAAAATGCCTACACTCTCTAGTAAGTGTGGAAATTGTTAGTAGTGTGGAACTTGTTAATTCAGTAATACCAGCAAGGCAGCAGTCGTTACGGGACCCAATGCACCAAGCCAGCAAACACATCTGCTTGGGCTGAATTTACCAAGAGTCATTCATTTTTTTTTTAAACAACTATGCATGATTGGATATTGTTAGTCTTCACAACAATGCTACAGAAGACTTTAATACACTGATTAAAAAAACACTTCATGTCTATTAAGAGTAGACCCAGAAAGAGATAACGAAAAGTTTACAGTGTTCCATTTCAAACATTTTCCTAAGAGAACACTTAGGTTTGTTCATGGTATCCTTGAAGGACAACCCAATAGACTGAGTTTTTATTAGCAGCTTCAAATTGCTGAGGGACAAGCAGGGAAAGAACCTCTGGGCAAAAGAAGTCAACCAAAATTTGCTCACTTCAGCAGTTTCCTGAGCTCCTCTCCCAGTCAGGTAATGGGGACAACAGGGACAGAACTACATTTTGAAGCTTTTCTTTGAATTCAGATGTCAAAAGATCTAAAAACTTCATCTTTAGGGAGTTTGCTAAAGTCAAGATATCTAAACTTCTTGGTTGGTCAATTATTTAGCTAGATCTTGGACATGCTACAAGCAGAAACATTTAAAAAGGCAAGGTTCTGACCCGATGCTGCAGGTTCCTGTGGAACAAGGCAGGGTAACTCCCACCCCCCCAGCCAGGACACTGTCCTTTCTGTGTCCTGCAGCAGAGGTGCCCAGCTGCGGGGTGCGTTCACCCAAGGGCCCTGGCAAGTCCTCTCAAATGGCTCACGGTCTGGAACAAACCAGAAGCAGCTGCTGCTGGTGATAACAGAACCCAGCAAAGCCTTAATGATCCCCACTTAATGGGACTACTTTCAAGAAGAATGCTGGGAAAAAAGGAAATTGTAACACAGGTCAAGTTAACAAAAGCTGTATTAAAAATGGTATGTATTTATGGTTGTAAATTCGGGATTTTGTCAACTCTTCATCACTGGACTGGAAATTCTTGAAAGACATATTTATAAAAATATTAACTCAAATATTAGTCAAATACAAGAGGGGGGAAAAAAAGAGAGTAATTCAAGTATTTTGTTTCTTTTGTTCCAAGCATTCCTGAAACCTGGGCAGAGGCAACTGGGATATGCTGCACTCAACTGTTTCCCCATCATTGCTTATTTCGGTTGTACATGAAGTTGAGTATTTTTCACCACCTCTCCCTCGTGCTCTGTGAACTCGCTGACTCTGCACTTGTGCAGCAGCAGTTCGATAGCAGGCAATACGACAATCACTAAGGCGTCACGGCATGGACGCAAAGGGTTATGGAAACCTTAAAACAAATTTCTTTAATACATACCAAGTTTGACATTGACTATAGTCACAAGTTGAAAATGATTTCATGGCTTCCATTATATTCTTAAAAGTGTTTTTGTGTATATGCATGTGCCACCCATACACACAATTAAAAAGCAAACCATACTGCTATTGCTGATAAGGTTCTGGGACCTTGTTTTTTCCAGAACAAGTTCATCAGTTGTTTAAACCAACAAAACAGGAGTTTACAGAATTTCTAGGGGTGCTTAAAATTTCCAGACAAATCCTTAACGTTAATTCCTTACTCTGGCTATCCTGACTCATGGTACATGCACAGGTCCACTCCACATCAGCAGGTATGGAATGACTGAGGTAGTCTGGGATGCTCCTCGGCGGACCTGCCGTCCATGGGAGTATCCGTTCAGGCACGGAGCTCACGTGCACCTGAGCAACAACCGCTGCCTGAAACTCCTGGAGGTCTCACCACTGCTGGGTCTTCAGCCGGGTCTGTCAGTCTTACCGAGATACCAGATTAAAATGATCTAACTCCTCACCATTACAAAATTTCTCATAAGAAAAGAAAGCTCATGACCATGGAAGCTGTAAAAGCTAAGGCTTCCATAAATTTAAACCAAGCTTTTTAAAAGAAGAAAAAGAATAGAGCTGGTTTTTCTACTGCTCTGACAATTACCCAGAGAAATGTTCCACCACACTCTGGATTCTTCCGAATAAACCCAGTTCATCGTTATGCCACAAAGATGTTACACTGTGTGGACACAATGCCTGAAATCCATTTCTCTTTCTTACTGGTGTAACGCATCAAGGAAACAAGGCTTGTACGGAGAGGTCCTTCAAGTTCAGGAGAATTTTCTGTACGTGCTGTTATGGCCTTCAAGCGGAAAAGCATGACCACAAAAAATCACAGCTCCCACAATCTGCTCCCATCAGAAAATACAATGCAGTTCGAACTAAAAAAAAATCCACAAAGTAATATTGTAGTGTCCCAATTACGTTAATAAAAGTCAAGTTTCTACAGCTTCAGCTTCCTTACTGTTTCCTCAATCCAGAAATCTTACACTACATTGCTTTTGTGGTTCTAACGGAGGTACTTTCCTCCTTGAATGTGAAGAAAAAGCAAACAAGTTAAAGACTCTGCATTTTTCTCACACTGTTTTAATCCTGCAGGGTGAGAGGGGATGATATACAATATGCATGCCCTGCTACACTGGAAAAAAAAAAATCTTAACCTAACTGTAAGATGTAGCAGAGCTTCTGTAACAGTTCAGAGGACGCCTTCACCAAGGTACGCCACATCCCCAATCTTCACCTAACAGGTCAGACAGCGAGAGGCACAGCTTCCAGCAAATCACATCACCAAGCGTGCAACTACCGTGCGCTGACCCAGGGGTAGCAAAACAGCTGGGACTGCTCCGTTCCGTGCGCTCCACGCTGCTAGAACGGAGCCAAGTCACTTCAGACAGCTGTTTTGCATGGATATTCCGTACTCTGAATTGCCCTCGAGTGGCATTTTCTGCCGCGAGGGGAGCATCAGGAACAGCAGCTGCACACAGTAGGTTCCTCGCAGGTGGCAGCTTCCTTTCTGCCCTTTCCCGTATCGCCCCTCATTAATAAATGAGGACAAATGAGGACAACGGAATTCAAAAAGGCATGACAATTCCTGTGTCCTACTCGTGCAAGCGCTTGGGAAGCTGAAAGGTGTCAATCGCCGTGGCCATGTCCTGGTCTGAGGGACAAAAAGCAGAGCCACGGCACTTCGCGCAGTCTCACAGCCCAGCGCAGTGAGCTCGTCACAGCCGCTCCAGCTGCTCGGTTAAAAAGCGAATAACAAAACTGACCGGGGTTGGGCGTGTAGGTTTCTGCTGGGTGAACGCATGATAACAGACTCGTCAGAAAGCTCTAATTGAGCTCCAACTGGACTACATTACAATGTCACTAAAAGGCTCTCCAGCAGATGGCAAAGTTTAGATAATTAACAAAAACTAACTGCTCAATTACATTTGGAACCGTACAGCTTGATCAACGCTAACCACTCAGATCCCCGGGAGCACAAAAAGAAGCCTCTAGAATTCTTTACATCGCCAGCAGGTCTCTCAATCTGCTGGTGACCTTCCAGATCACCACTTTACCCCAAAACAGACGCTGAAGTCAAGACAAAAATCTTAAGGCCACTTTACTGCTGAACTCAACGCTCATTTAATCCAAGTCACAAAATATTGCTGTCCTCGAATGATGTGTTCAAGTCATAATTTTAAAAAGAGTACAAGTTAACAAGTTTTTAATTCTTTATGACCTTTAAAAAGCCTCACCTTTAGCACATAAGGAAAAATATGTTCCTGAACATCTCAACAATGCAATGATATATAAATACCTGAATATAATTTGAACATTTACATGTTCAATTTCCTGCAGCTTGTAAAAAGAGTTCTTATTATACTGTTGGAAGTCTGGAACAGAAGAGTACTTCATTTTCTCAATATTCCTTTTGTCACACTATAAACTGTATCTTCATACAAAAATAAGGTGTAGTCGAATTTTTATTAGTTGTCAATATGATTCACTTTAAAACAACCAAGACAGTAATTGCTGAGGATAGAATTTCATAATTAAGCTTAGTTTTGAAACTGTTTGTCACAAATACAGAAACTATGTTTTATGATGAGGACTTTGAAACCACAATGATGGGCAAATTAAATATACATATAATAAGATTAAAAATAAGGAAAGCAAAAAGGCATGGTAGAATATGCAGTAACTGAATTGAGAAGGAAAAAGATTACGTTCACTTACTTTAGGTGTTGCATTAAATGTTTCGTAGAAAAAGATTAAGACAGTAAAATATTCTGAAATACAAAGGTATTGATGAATATAGTCTGATAAATGAAAGGTGACAGAATCCAGTCCTGGAATTCTGAGTAAGTGCGTAAACCGAGAACAACCCAGGGTCCGCGCTGTCTTGCAGACTGGGATACGACCACTCCATAACACAGGGCACCGAACAGTATCCTGGCATGTTTCCCAAGACACGCGTCTCATCAGTATCACAACTCAACCTGGATTATGTTCAAACCAGCTGGTTTTCACCAGGTTTTCACCTCGTGCACACACCGCGAGTACATCTGCAAGCGATGCACGCGCCAGTGCTGTTGGTGTAAAGGCTGGTGTATGAGCTCATCACATCTTACTAATTCTCCGTTTTTAGAAACATAGTGAAAAAAGACAGGCACAAGACAAATCCCTTGTGGCACGTTGTATGTAACAAGACCTCAGGGAAAGCATTAGCCACTCCTCATTTCATGAGAATTTTGGTTTCTGGGCACTTACCCCTGCTATCATGGAGCCATCCTAGAAAGCAGGCATGAGAATTGCTGCATGAGGACAAAACTTAGTCCCTTATTTCAGGCAACAAACAAGACTTCTAAACATTTTTGTCTGTTAGTTTTGTGCGTGTGTAGGTTTTTACTTCACATGTGTATCTCAGTAACAGATGAAGCTACGATTGTTCAATACCTCAACAAATCACCAATTAAAAAACAAGAGCATGTTTTAGACGACCTACGAACACCTTCCACACAGCTGGAAGCTTTGCTTCCTCCATTTCCTTCCCTTGATCTTCCCCACGCAAAGCAGCTGTCTGCGTGCCACCTCCTCGCTCTCCTTTTAGCAACTGCCACATCTCTCTCGCGTGAGAGCAGGTCACCACCGCATCCCTTTAGTCCTTCTAGTCTTCTGCCAGGGTTCGGCCACCCTGGGCAGCCCGGTCCGTGGCCCCTGCCACTGACTCCGCTTCCAGAGGTGACAGGACAGGGCATTCACAGATTTCCGTATCCAAGGACAAGCAGCCCAAGCAGCAGAACCTTTGCAAGCTCAGCTGAACAGCACCCTCAGCTCCAAGTCTGCCGGCCGCCGCTCTTCCTACTCTAAACCAGGTCTGGAGCAGCAAATAAAAACAGCTGAAGCGCCATGAAAAGGAAGTTTTGAAATGAAGATGATGCAGTTCAGGTTAGGCTACATCTGCCTACAGCCGCACAAACCGTAACGGCAGTATCAAGGAACGCATTGAACTCAACAGCATCACATGTATTTGAAAATTCTGCTCAGCTACAGAATAAAGAATATTACAAAACAATAAAGTATAAACACAAATGTGTGACTATGAGGCTGACTGAGATGTGAAATTTGTGCTTACTAATTAAATCTTTTACGTAATATCTTCTTAGAGAAACCACAGGCCAAATTCTTCTCCCTTTGAGGGCAGTAGTTTTGCCATTCACTGCAGTAAAGCCTAAAGCAGCAAATGACTATCTGCTCTGTTCCCGTGCTAACTTGGCTTCCAACTACCACTAGCGTCTTACATTGCTAACTACGTTTAACCGAGGGAGTTATACCAAGAGCAACTGAAGCCTGATTATTCAGTCTTCAATGAGGATACAGCGTGGACCACATGCAAAAATTGATTTATTCACAATCATATCCATTCAAGCTACAACTCAACACATCCGTGTAAAGTGTTTAATATTTAAATGGAAATAAGTTTTATCACCTTTCTAAAAAGCAACTCAAAAATGTTTCACCGCCAGAATGTCAGGAATGGTCTAGTCAAGCACATAGTTTTGTGAAACTGTATGCAACAGTTCTCAGAAACCTACATTTCTGGAACAAAGAAATAAAAAAATATAAAAATAATTACAAAAATAATTTAGAAATTTCATGTATTGTAGACTTCCACCAACCTGAAGAGGGTTTTCCCGAGTAAGGCAACAGAAAGTCACCCTTCGGGTAACTGAAGGGGCAAACCGAGGGGGCTGCTCCACCGACCGAGGCCGCGTGCAGCGCAGGGACGGCCGCAGACAAAGCGCAGCTGCTGCTCTCGGCAACGAGGGATTAGCAGTCTAGGTCAGAGGAAAAAAAGCCTCTCTGTAGCTAAGCGAGCAAACTGCAGAATGCATCCTCAGCACAGATCAGAGGGGGCCATCTAACCAGCTTGCAAATAATGTGGAAGCTTCTAGGAACAGACACAAAGCCAGCAATTTCTTGACAGAACACGCAGAAAGATTTCTGGTGAAAAGCAGTGCTGCCCTGTTAGAGGACTCGGGTTGCAAGGACCTTTCAGTTATTTTATAATTACATTTACCCTTTCCCTTCTGTGGGTGTTCTCATTTATATATATAAGTGTATATATATGATATATTGATATATATATATATGAACATATATATATATGGCAAAACCAACATGCTATCTGTGGGGCTTTAACAGCAGCATCTGGAAGTAACTGGCCTGAGATAACAGAAGCAGCTCTTTTAATTGCCTTTCGTAAGAACTGAAGCTGTGAAAAAAAAACACATTTGCACACAGAACTTTATTTGAAATGCAGACACTGAAATCCCTTTCACCCTTCACACAGTTAGGTCAGATTATATTTTGGCTTTAAATTTATACTTAGCTGAATGGGATGTAAGCCAATATTTGAAAAAAAAAGAATTACTTAAACACTTTATCACTTATTAAATATATACTTCTCCTAAATAATTCGCCTTAGCAACTTTTCTCACAGGGAAAAAATGAACGGTCTTCTAAACGAGAAACATTGTTTGAGTGTACCAGTGTGAATGTATTTCTGATCTGGCTTTTGTTTATCAATAAAACACTGAAAACGTTGCTGGCAATTAGGCTGGTGTCTAATGTGGGGAATTAATAGCACGTTACAGGTAGCTTGGGACCTATTTCAGTTTGTGGTATTACAGAAGTGTAAGTCATCAAAATTACTTGAAGTATCAAAAAGTTGTACTGTTCAAAAAACCAAGCACTTGTCGCTCTCTACAGCTACCTGAAAGGAGGGTGTAGCGAGGCAGATGTTGGTCTCTTCTCTCAAGTAACAAGTGATAGGACAAGAGGCAATGGCCTCAGGTTGTGTCAGGGGAGGCTTAGATTGGATATTAGGAAAACATTTTCCACTGAAAGAGTGGTCAGGCATCGGACCAGGCTGCTCAGAGAAGTGGGGGAGTCTCCATCCCTGGAGGGGGTCAAAAAACGTGCAGACATGGCACTTCAGGATATGGTTTAGCAGGCATGGTGGTGATGGGTTGATGGTTGGGCTTGATGATCTTAGAGGTCTTCTCCAACCTTAATGATTCTATGATTCTATGATTCTTTTCCCCCGTCAAATCAAACCAAATTAAAACTCAATAAAGTTTACTCAAGTGAAAAAATTAGTAGATATAAAACAACGTAACATTGTTCACTTCAGCAAAGTCCCATTTCCTTGCTGGCACAAGGTTTCTGTACCTGGTTTCACATACCGACTCACACGGCCGCTGGCAATTGCCGTTGCCACAGAGGCCCTTGCCAGGGAAGCTGGGCTCGCAGCTCGCAGCAGATGGGGACGCTCCCAAGAGCTGCGCTCGGGCTCGTCGGAGCACTCCTTAACATCTGCACAAGTTCTTGTGGGAGTTCTTTACATACTGCACTTCTCCAGGCTGAGAGACTGCTTGCCTGCCTATTGACCCTGTATTAGAAGTGATCTGCACCAAGACAGAAAGATTACAGCACTGCATTGGAACAGCAAACCTGAATTTAAGCATGTGAGTTGACAGGCCTTGTAGCCTGCATATTATATTTAAAACACAGGCACACGTCACTGTCCCGTGTGTGTGTGTGTCCCCTGCCAATATCTTCGCTTGAAGAGCTGAGTGTTGTCAATCCTGCTGAAGTTGGTACTGGTGGCCCCCAAAAAGCTGTTCTCCACTATGGTCAAAAAGCTATTCTCTGTGTGTTAATTACAACTATGTTTAGAAAGGTTTAATTAAGAAGTTTTGAAAATTCACATAAAAGTAGGAATCTGTGAGGTTATAAATATTTTTTGGATCTACATCAAATATTTCTAAGGAAGTTTATTTATGTACTTTCACAGCATTAGGTGCTTTGTAAACTGTATCAATCCACTGTCATTTACAGAGCGCAGAAATCAAAGCACATTCACTTTGTTTCTAAAATAAAGACTATCACCAATACACACTTGTGTGGAGTCTATGTATCACTCCATACACTTTCATGCTGTACAGCACAAAATGGCAAAATTCAAGAAGCGCATCATCAATTCAAAGGGAAGAGACAAACCTGGAGTGCTTTTGTCCTTAATATTATATTTTAAAATCACGTTAGAAAAAAATCACCCTGTTCTCTTCAGGTAAATATATACATTCCCTCCTACAACGCATCATATGAGTAGTAAAACTTCAGTCATTTGTAAATGATGAAATTCAAGACAGGTCAACCTTCCCCCGCCGAGCCCCCACGCCCACAACACATTCATGATCCGAACTTCTGGACTACCGCAGAATCTGAAGTGTGTTTAGGCTTAGATGTCTTCAGCCATTCATCAGCACTTCATACAGCTGCTGGCATCCCACCAGAAGTGAATACGCTATTTCCACTTCCAAGACCTTTTCTACCATCTCGGCCGTACAGCTCAGTAAAGGACACAGCTTCTCTCTTCCCGGCGTCAACAGGTTAGCTGTTGGTACTATTTAAAAATACCAGAAAATTCTGCTGCACTTCACAAGATCATTACAATTCTCATTACTCTGGTCTATGGAAAATGGTAAATTCGATTTCAAAAGCTTCAGCATCTTTGTGTTAAAGTGAACAGAGAGAAGGAGGCTTTTGGAGCCTGGCCCCCCACGCCCAGTTCGTGCTATTTCTTCTTTCTACAGTCTTAAAAGGAAGCATCAGAAAACACCTCAATGGAGGAGGTGCTGACAGACTGAAAAATTTAATTGAGACTCCTTTCCCACAGTGCCTCCCACACAAAAAAGCTGCGGAGTTTGAAGATTTTAACAGCTTATAAGCATAAGAGACAATTCTTTTTCCTCTGACCTCACGTAATCCCTGCTAACTTGTATTAAAACAGCAGATTTCACGAAAAATTAGCTCCTTCAGCTAAACAAAGCCTTTAAGTTTACTTCTACTGGGTGGGGTTATCTAATAGACCACTGCTACACCTTAATTTCCAGTGCCTTAGGAAGTGAGGGACAAACTATGTTAACATCTTTCCCATATTTAAGGACACACAAGCCCTGGCTAGTATGAGCAGTGGGAAGTTCTCTCCATCACCATCACCCCCCACCTCAGCAATGAAGTCGTGGGAAATGTCCTTTACTCTATATTAAAAATAAACATCTGCTGCTGAGCTGAGAACAGCCAGAGAGAGAAACTTGCCCAGAAGCAGGTAACTTCTACGCCAGCTTCTCCCATTCTGTCCTAGCAAAGTTTCCAAATACACAAACCCTTTCTTTAAAACGCAAGGGCTCTGATACATAGCAGAGAGCGGCGTAGATGAAGTGTGTCAGCACTTCTGTTCTTCAGCGCTGGCCCATAAGCCAGCACGTCTTTGTAGTGCTTAAGAAATGAGTAAGTCACCAAAAGTCTTAAATGAAAACAAATTCCATTCTAAAAGATTTTTAGGAAATGTTTTGAAGTCGTTCCCTTTAAGAGCATCATGAAAAAAGATGAGAAAGTTGACTAAAACCTATGGAGTACCAACAATGATCCATACTAGTAATAGAAAAGTAAGAGTTATGGCAATGTAGAGCTTTGCTAGGAAAACCAGGGCAGCCAGTTCTCCTGACTCCACCCTTCCTCCTGAATACTTTCGTCAAGCAGTATTCAATGACAAATACAAATCTGACTTTCAACCAAACTAATGTTTCAACTCAACTAGAACCCTGTCTTTGAAGTCACAGGGTGTGCACCATTTTCTCAGCATAATAGAAGGAGACTATGTGGGAAGAACATGAAATACAAGAGCATCGTGGGAAAGACCAGTCACAAACGACACAGCTCCTCCCTGAAACCCAGCTGGAAAGTCTGAGTAACTGCTCGATGTCCCCAGTCACTCATTCCTGAAATACGATTGAATGTGAACATCTGATTTATTCAAAATATCCAAAATTACATCAGCTATTGCAAGTTATTTTGCTTCATCATGGCTTTTCCAAAGCATGCATTTTATGAGAAGCATATTTTTGGAATTCCCAATCTTTAATGCATGTTTTTTTAAAATAAGATGACAAAATAAGTATTTTAATTCTGGACAGCTTCCTTAGTTACACCAAATTCTACTGTTGAGACCTTAGGTTTATGACAGTCTTGGTAAAACCCCCTCCAAAATTCATCGAGCCGCTTTATACAGCTATAGTAATTTTGTTATCGAGTTCTAAAATTCTGTTTTTCCTAGATTTCCAGTTACCTTCCACAGTCAGTCAATTCACAGAGCAAGTTTATTCCACCAAATGCAGCAATGCATTCCCCTGTGCCAAAGAATTCATATTCTGTAACTCAGTGTTCCCAGCAGTAAACAGAAAAATGGTTATCAATATTTGATAACCCGGGATCTATTAAAAAAGGTCTGGTAGGGCACTGCTCTTCCCTCCTCCTTTCATAAAGATCATCATCTCAGGACTGTCCTTCCATCCGTAACGTTTTCCTCTGCTTTCTTTCAGGACGTGTTGCTAAGGAAACAGGCTATCATCTACCATTAGGTCCAAGGGTCTAGCAAGGTTTTTCTCATGAAAAACAGACCAACAATTACAGAACTGGTATCCTTTTTTTTTTTTCTTCTTTTAAATAAAGAAAAAAGGCAGAATTACTACATCCCCCACACACATAATGTGCAAGAAACATTCACTAGCACCTGTTCCTTCTCCCTCCTAAACAACATTATTTTATTTTCATTTCGTAACAAAAGAAGGAGAAGCATTTAATCCATTATTAAAGCAAAAGTTTGGGTTTTTTCCCCACTTCTACAGCCAGGATGGTATTTAGCTTTGCCCTTTAAGAAAAGGCAGCAGACGGTTCTGTTAAGCAACAGTTCCCTGAAATAATGACCTGGCGCTGTGTGCACAAAATCATTACAGACCTACTTGCGGAATTGACTCACACAGAGTAACCAAGCCTGGCTCGATAAATTCAAATTTGTATACTTCAGTTAAGAGTCTCTGGTACTGGGTGTTTACATCACAATCCATTTTACTTCTAAAAAATTATATTCCACTATAACAGATCTGAGGATTACTCAAATGAAAGCGGTGTTATTTGTAAAACTAATGTCTACAATAGTTCAGCAACAAGCCTTTTTCAGTTTAGATTAAATTTAGAAATATGAACAGCTCCAAGTTTCAGCGAAGTCTCATCTCCACGCAGATGAAGATGACATGGCAGGCAAAACACATTAGCGTGTACAAAATATCTATATGTTCAAATAATTTTGCCTCAGTTTCATTAAAGGTAATCAGTCATCATTTAAAAATTAAGGTGCCAAAACCTCGATTTTGTATTTTACCAGAAGCATTTTGGGAAACTAAAAGGGGGTTCTAAGACTATTAATAGTATCTCTGGAGGTCAACACCACCATAAATAGATACGTATCTATAGATCTTCTAATTTGTAAAGCAAAGTTTACTGCTGGACTGTCTTAATATACTTTGGCCCAGTTCTGACTTAAGAGTTTAAGACAATTCTATTGTCAGCTGCAAGTCCTATAAAGATTATAATAAAATACTAACGTCAACACAATGTAACTTATCTTTACTAACACTATAATTGCATGTGCAGAACACCAATGGAAACCCTGTACATCTTGCATGTAAAGCCGTAACATGAAAAGATAATCAGGAGACGGGAACAGAAATGTAAATTAAAGGAGAAACCAAAATAAAGTAATAATTAAAAAAATACTAACAACTTGAACAGGCTTCTGTTGCATTTCAGATTAACTTGCCCTGTTAAAAAAGGTTTTCCTAACAACTTACAGGAAAGCTTGTGTGCTAAAATCTTATCTCACTTTATGCAATTGCATCAGCCCAACAAAAGAGATTACACCTCACTTACAAACTAGAACAACCTGATTAAATTGCTTTTACTCGATTTGAGAAACTTAAAGGTCGCATTTTCTAACAAATATGATGTCTAACTGTGCTTGACAGAAATCACTTCCAATACTTCTGCCCCCTATTACCAACTCAAATTGTTTTGCACTGCTTTGCCACAGAATTCTATCCCCCCCCCGCACTGCACTTTTTTCAGGGGGCAGAGAAACTGCACACGGCCCAGATACAACGACTGTTGAGGGCTGAAAACCAGACTCATTCAAGCCTGTTAGCAAAAGTGAAAACTACAGCTACCTTTGCAAATGATCTACACACAAAAGTAAGTCAGGTGCAGCACAGGACAGTGGACCTACAATTTACGGAAGAGTAAAAACACCAAACAGAACAGGAGCATCTCAACTACTCTGTATTTTGGTAGCTGAGGCAGCTCACAAATCCTGTGGCCAGACAACAAAAAAACTTTAAAGTTGCCACGTCTTTAGCTGTTGCACTTTACCTCCGAGTCACGATAGAATATGTTTTAAAATAAGTCTAGCAAAAATTGGTTTAAATTCATCTACCGCCTTGATATGGCCTGTTGGTTCCTTGGGTCCATTCCCACCTTCTCTGAAAGAGCTACTCCCTCTTCCCTTCAGAGCAATAACGCTGGATGTTTATAGTGTTTATGTATTTCCAAATCTCTTTCAAACATGGCTTTGGCTGAAACGCCTCTTTCTTTTGCTAAGGAGTTTTAGCGACTGGAGTCGCTACAAAGCGATGAGAATCACTGAAACCACTCTCTCTGCTGCTGATGACACGAGGAGGAGGATCTGGTCACTGGAAGGTGTCCATGCCATGGCAACATTCTCAACTGTTGATCTTCCAATGGGGCCCACGGTACAAACCAGCAGAGCAGCGGTCCTGCACCTTCTTCTTCATTCTTGAACCTTCCGTCGGGCCAGAGACACCCCACTCTTGGCTGAGGGAAACCCACTCCGTACACCATTTTAAACGTCAGTTTGGTACCCCACTTCCTACCTCCTGAAGAACGTATGATGCTTCGAGATCACTCCCAACTGCGGACTCTCCAGGAGAGCATCCTGTCACTCAAAGGGATACGATGGCATAAATGAAAGACCCGTGCTGTGACCGCCTGAGGAGCCCCAGCTGCCTGCAGTCTTACTGGCTCTAAAGGCTTTGACAGCACGTATGGCACTTATATTGTTAAGGCTTAGGGGACGAGTTGAACCCTGACTAAAAACCAGAACTAACCGCGGTCATGAGGGTAAGTGGGAGCGAGGAGTTACACATTCCGGATGGCTGTTGCCACTGGCTTCTCACGTGCTCAGTGGGACACACTGGTTGTCCATCCACTCAACTACACACAGAACCATGTCACCAATTCCTTTAATAGGGGCAAAATCTGTGCCCTCTGCCTCAATAAGATGACCTTGAAAGCTCAGAGGCAACCAGCAGATGCCTGCTTTTCATAGAAAAATGTACAAATGAAAAAAAAAAGTTTCCTGGCTTTAAAGACGATGTTAAACATACAAGAATAGTGTAACACTGGTGAGCTCAGGCTGTCAAGGGTCTACACTGCTCTCTGCAGAGTTTAATTTTGAAAGTGATAGTGTAAGCATCATCTCGCCATTATCAGGCATTTTTCACCGGTGGCCACCCGACGCAGAGTAGTAATACAATGAAAAAAGCTACTTTCAGCAGCGGTCTACTATAAATCAAAGCCACAAAATAAGACAGCCTGCAAAGCATTATCAGTGGGCAACATGGAAGCAACAGTGTGCTCTGAAATATTACACAAAATGCTATTTGCAGGAATTAATTCAGACTACGGCTTCTGTGAACAGGGAAGGTCACAACAGATGTCAAAACCACACCCAATTCCCCCAACGCTGCAGTTTCAAAACCGCAGTCAGATACGTGAGCGCGCTTTGCCCTGGATCAACGGCGATGACGATCTACACCCACAGCAACACCGCCTGAGAGTAACGGCTTTGGGAAGTCAACACTGAGTTGTAGGGGTTGATTACAGGGAAGGTTGAACAAGTCGACGACTAGTAAAAAGAAAGAGGAATTAAACAGAGTAGCAACCTCAGCTAAACACAAGAGGGAAGCTGCCCTGTCTGCACAAATACCTGCCTCTAGTCTTCAGCAAATAATGCCAACATCAATATTAATGTAATCAGTCATTCAACCTTTTTCAATTTTAACCCTTAAATAAGTTTGCTGTACGGTAGTCTTGCGGTTGGCCAGTTAACTTTACTGTGTGGAACAGGAAGAAAGGGTCAATGTCTTTCACAGAGAGCAGGCAGGCGATACGGCAGCAACAAGGACCAAGGCTCTTGAAATTGCTGATGAATATAGAGCAGTAGTTGATGCCACTGGTAGCCAAATCCTCATATGGAACCTACACCCGAATTCAGTTGTTGAGTTGCAGGTTTCATTTCCTTCAGTCTCGTGCTTCTCATCCCAAGCTTCCCTCTTTTTCTCCTCTTGATCAGCCACGTCTAGGCTGAATGTCTGACAGCAGTCGTACTTCTCTCAGGTGGAGTGGTAAGCAGAACACACAACAAAAAGACCGATTACATCATGCAGTCAGTAGAGACAGGCCTATGCTAGCTAAGGAGGGTGGGTTACATATTACTTTAAAATTTAAATCCAGTTTTCAACCATTATGCTAATCCACTTAAGGCCTGGAGTCCTCCAATTTTTCTTCACTGCTTTCTTCTATGGCAGAAGGCTCTGTCATGTAACGTCTCCCTTTCTTTGCCTCTTCTTGACTATTTCCCCGCCCAGATACATATTCTAGCCTTGACAGGATAAACCAATGCAGAGTTAAAACTTAATTTATAGACCTATACTTGTTATATCCACTAGGCATAAAATGTGACTTCAAATTAGATGAAACTGAACTAAAATCAACAAATGAAACCATTCAGTATCTCAAGTGTAAGAGAGCAGGCATTTAAAACATCAGTGCCAATACCTAGGTCTTACTGCCAAACAGAATACATGAAAAAGTAATTTATCAACCTGTTATGAAATTCTGGGGTAACCTGCTTCCAAGTTCAGTGTATTTTCTTGAAGGAGCTGTAAAACACAAGGTATTTTTCATAATCTGGATTGGTTTATTTTTACGCATTCAGGTGCGATACTCAATTAACACATTCAGTCTAAAGAACTATTTTGCCCATGATAAAATTCTCACATCCTAATATACAATATTTAATACTGTAAAACATTTTGGATGAGGTTAGTTTTATCCAGCTAACCTCCTAGTAAAAATATATAAAAATCACCAAACTGAATCTATCTTTTCATAAAGTTCTGCAGAAGATTTTAATAATACACTTCCTTCCCCCTGTGTTTCACTGATCCAATGGTAAAGAAAATTGAATCCTAACATGTAGATTTTATTAGGAATACAGTACTAGCATTTTTAACTATGGGTATTCTCATCCCTCCTCACGACTTAGGCAGATGCATCCAATTAACGATGAATCATTCTACATAAATTTCCTGTTTAGAACACACTGGCAATACCAGCATAACAACCAACAGAGCTCAAAACAGGGAAGAGAAACTCACTTGGTTGCACACCATCACCACTTTTGTTTACAGACCCCCAAAAAGTGTTTTTTTTAAGTGGAGAGGTGCAGGCGTCCCAAGAAACTTTTCACTTCAGATTCCTAGATGAACTATCTTCACGCTGTTTTGTAGGAACCACACTACCGTATGCAGATAGAGATGTATACACTACACACTGTCACAGAATCACAGAACGTTTGGGGTTGGCAGGGACCTCTGTTGGTCACCCAGTCCAGCCCCCTGCCCAAGCAGGGTCACCCAGAGCAGGCTGCACAGCACCGCATCCAGGCAGGTCTGGAATATCTCCAGAGAAGGAGACTCCACAACCTCCCTAGGCAGCCTGTTCCAGGGCTCTGTCACCCTCAGAGGGAAGAAGTTCTTCCTCATGTTCAGACGGAACTTCCTCTGCTTCAGTTTGTGCCCGCTGGACACCACTGAAAAGAGTCTGGCCCCATCCTCCTGACACCCACCCTGCAGATATTTAGAGGCATTTCTAAGGTCCCCTGTCAGCCTTCTCTTCTCCAGGCTGAACAAGCCCAGCTCCCTCAGCCTCTCCTCGTAGGAGAGATGCTCCAGTCCCCTCATCATCCTCGTAGCCCTCCGCTGGACTCTCTCCAGTAGCTCCT
>Ga0065711_1036459_pt1 | contig 20962 bp, 8 predicted proteins | sample Hoacrofraction12_FD_59098 | JGI IMG/M metagenome (GOLD analysis project Ga0065711, IMG submission 59098) | Hoatzin crop microbial communities from Cojedes, Venezuela - Epithelial fraction 12 v2 (version 2) | ecosystem: Host-associated > Birds > Digestive system > Esophagus > Crop | place...
AGGGAAGGGAAGGGAAGAGAAGAGAAGAGAAGAGAAGAGAAGAGAAGAGAAGAGAAGAGAAGAGAAGAGAAGAGAAGAGAAGAGAAGAGAAGAGAAGAGAAGAGAAGAGAAGAGAAGAGAAGAGAGCAGTGTTCAAACCGTAGTATAAAAAAAAGGTATTGTAAGCAAACTGAAATCCATTTTGATCAAAGGTTTGGTTTGTGTTTCAGTCTCCTCAGAAAGTCTTATACTGAAAATATTTTATTAATAGTAAACCTTCATGGCTGCAGTTCCTCTGTGACTCAAACTACCAGCTGCAGTCTTGCAGCTATTTTACCTGCAGAGGGATTAAAAATCCCACTTGGAGTCAACCAAAATTTCAAGGAACATTACTACCACGACAGAAACTGTCTAAGCAGCTAGCTAGCTTTCTTGTTTTCCTTTTTCTAACAACTGTTTTTCTTCTAGTCAAGACTGTTAACAAAAAATGACTAATGATTGTTACATTAAATGAAAGGTTGTTGTTCCAAAGACATTATCCCTGAGATCTCATCAATTACTGTAAAGGAATTCTGCTGAAAACATATTCCAATAGTTCAAATAAATTGTAGCTAAGCAGGAAGAAAAGGGAAAATGGATGATGGTATATGGATTATGTTTTAAAAGCTGTACATTGAGTTAAACAATTCAGTGTAATCTTCATTATCCCCCAAAAAGCCTTTTGATTGTTTTATTCCTTCAAATGTGGCCTATTTAAATATTTTTCAAGCTTTACATATGGTATCTATGTTATTAGCTCTGTAAAGTGTTTACATGAAGTCTCAAAATGCAATCCTCAAGGCACTGTAATTTACAGAGAAGCTAAGACTGTCATAATAACACCTTTATCCTACAACAGATCAGAGCTTTAAGTAATATTGCAAAGTAAAACAAATCCCATTAAAGAAAACAGAACTACCAGCAATAAAATTACAGTATGCTGAATCACCCTTGTGAGAGCACTGTGGAAGCCAGGCTATGAAAGGGTGCTGAAGTAGAACGACGAAGCAAATGATGGGGATGGGGAGTAAATAAATTACAGACCCTGTTAAAAGTTAAATACAGGTCGTTTCACCTCTAGCTCACAGGGAAGAATGGAGCCAAACTTCTATACGTAGCAGTTAAAGCTTTTTGATAGCTTCTGTGAAACATGTCAATGGTCACACGAAGTCCAGGACTTCATGAGTAGCTATGTATTTTCTGTGTTACAAGTAACAAACCACCACAATAACAGAACTTCATTCCTGCAGCTGCTAATCAGCTGTGCTCAGATGGCAACATTTTAAAGATTTATTGAGTTTCATTAGCAAATAAAGCATCTGTCCCAGTGCATGCAACAACTAGCAATAAAACCCCACAATTAACAGTGCAGGGGAATCATCAGGTTGACATGCTTGTCAAAAAGTACCTAGCACAAACTCATGACTCTACGGCAGGGTACTATCAGACTTTTAGGGGAATAAATTGGATTTCCAGTCTATATTCTGCTTTGTAGTTGCATCACTTCTAAGGGGGCACCAACAGTGTCTTGCTATCCCCACATCATTCTGTGAATTGCTGTCACTTCTATCACTCCAGGCTGGCTAACTCTGTTTATGAAATAAATAATTATTTTTTACTGAATTGGTAAGACTTTGGAAAGAAAATGATGCTTTTAAGTATAAACAACAGTGCCTTTATAGCAACAACTGCCATATATTTATGACTGCAGCCCAGCTTTTTAATACGTTCATCATGTGTTCTGTTAGTCATTCCTTCATCAAAGGTTTTTTTTATAGATTTGAGAAGTCAAAGCAAATCTCAGCTATCTTAAAAAACTATATATTTTTTATTTTTAAACAGTTACTTTCTCCTCCTTGAAATATTGAAATTATTGATAAATATCACCTCTGAAAATAAGAAATACAATTTGAACAAATTTTTAAAAATTGAATTAGACTAAGGTAGTCCCTTGATGCAAGAAATACTATGTTTTCTGTTTTGCACAAGTCCAAGAATTTTGACAACGCACTATAAGCAACAAATTTATGACCATGCTCAACTACCCTCATCTCAGATACTGAGCAAACTAAAGACCCTTCTCCGAGCCTTGCCACATGATTTAATTTTCTTCATTTTCTGTATTAAGGAGACTGCTCAGATACAGATATTACTACATTCAGCCTCTGAGATGAGAAAAACAATGACATATGTCTCTCGGAAAAAAAAACCCACACAAAACCCCCCTAAAAACCAAAAAAACACAACTTAGCAAAATCCCTTCTCTACCTATTTCTCTATACATAAAGATAAGAAACAGACAAATAAATCCTAACACACTGCTTCAAACACTAGAAACTGGATGAGATCATGGCTTTGGGATAATCATAAGGCTGAAAATTGTAGATACTCATAGAAAGTTTTTCCTGCTTCTGCAAGCATATTCAATCCTTTATTTTCCCCCTCTATCAATATATAAACAAGTTAACTTATAATACCTTCATGCTTAAATTAGTATTTTAGAAAAACTCCTCCAGCCGATGGGTAACTAATGCAAAGGCTGGGAATGGGCTCTCCCCTGTCAAACTGAACCCAAAGACATGGTGTATGTAAAACCAGGACCTGGAAGCAGTAAATTTAACACAAACAAAAGCGGTTTACACTGAGAGAAAACTTTCATGACCACATGATATAGTTACATAGTCCTAAATAAAAATGAATATTGTAGTGCAGCCATATTACACATTCATAGGGAGGAACACTTTCATTCTTTGGGTACATATTCTAAACAGCTGTAACAATCCTGCAATTAGTCAGTGGAAAACAAGGATCCACTGTATCGCAAGTATCCTGTAAGGTCCTTGGTGCAATTCCTAACACAGCAGGAATGTGCCTGCGCATGTGATAAGGACAATTCTGCCCTGTGAAATGCCACGGACACTCCAAGTGTGCTGCTGTCCCAAGGCTCCCCTCGGAGCTCACTTTAACCAGGAAGGCACAAAGAAGACCTAAGCTCTTTCTGCCTCACTCCAGGGGAAGAAACACAAAACTGTTGCATGAATTTTAAAGCAAAAAATCACCATTAATTCATTGGACCAGTAGTTCCAAATTTTTTTTCCTGTTCATGGACCTTCAGAACTCCTTTAGCAGAGACTGACTCAAACTCCTTCACAGGTGCATGGTGTTATATAACAGGAGACTAATTTTTTTTTTTTTAAATTTTTGTTGTTACCTGAAGAAGTAACACAAAATGTACCAGGAAACCACAGACCTGAAATTAAAAGCAAATCGAACACCAGCATACTTGTTCTACCTTCAGCACACAGCAGGCCACAGGATTTCCTCACTAGGGCCTTCATTGCTGAGCCCAAGCAAAGACACATGAGATGCCCAGCTTTGCTCTAAAGACTTACAATCCACTAAAACCACATAAACCTTTCACTGGTAGATAATTATCACAATTAAAAACACACATTCTTTATATCTAGTATAAATCTATTTAAGCTGAGCTTCCAGCTGCCTAAAGTATTTATGCTTTTGCACACTAATTTAAATTGCCTTGTCTGAGATCTTCCCTCCATTTCATACAGGCACCATACATCCACAGCATAAAGAAAATCTAGACCAGTAATTCAAAAGGACAATAATTGTACTACAGGAGTGTCAAGAGGAAGTCAATATGGGTTAGGTTATCTTGACATTACTATAATAAAATTATCATTATTCCCTCTTTCTATTACTGCAGTGTCAAGAGGAACCATCCACACTAGAGCAGTAAGGTGAAAACTGCTGTGATAGCACATGGCAAAACATAGTCACCCCGCACCCAGTTTAAAGATGCTAAACAAGGCAGGTGGGGCAGCTAATATCCTCATTTTACAGAATAAGAACTGAAGGATACAAAGATCTGGTGAAAGCCTCACATGCAGTCTAAGAGTCCCAGGACTAACCAAGCCTCTTAAATCTTCTCCTGTTGTGTTAACACAAGTTCTTCCCAATTTGCTCACCGATTTGTCTTCTCAAATTTATGACTCTAACATTTCAGGAAAATAATATTTGCGATTCATTCTTGGTCTGTCACTCAGATCTGAGTAGTTTGTTGTGAAAATATTCTCTGATCAGAAGTCCAGCTTGCTTTGAAGAAGACTTTCTATGTAATGTAGCTCTTGGCCATTGCCGGCGTAGCACAAAGAGATTGTGGAAGCTCTGCAGCTAGCCAAGGAAAAAACCCTAATTCCAAATACCATACGTATGAAACAAAAATTAATAATTTAGCTTTACAAATCATTCCTCTGTGCCACTTGTCACACCTTAACTAGAAGTATCCCGATCTTTCCATTTGCAAAATGACATTTAAACATTAATTAATCCTGAACTGGCTCCCTGATGTAAATAAGAAGTGTAAGAAGTTATTATAGTCCCTTTCTTGATGGAGGAAACTGAGACAGAAGTGAGGAACCTCAATGCCTAGCATGACAGAGCAGTTTAAGGTTAGGTGGCACAATTCCTGGTGCTGGGTACAGAGAGCTTTACAGTATAAATTTTCCCTTACAGATACTTTCTGAATGACACACCAACAGAATTAGGCCCATCTTTTAACAGAAAAAGCTGTACTTTTTTTTTTTAAACAACACAGAAATGAGAAAAAAAAATTCACCAAAACTGAATAGGACGTGTCCAATATACCCTGCTGTAGGAAGGTGTGTGCTATATTTAACTTAAAAAATCTCATAGGTCTTCTGGAGCCAAAATATATTTGTACATTATAAACTATCTAAACTGTCTTTTACATTAATAAACAAAAAGACTTCAGACCATGTTCATATTAAACTACTGCTGTGCCATCAGTAAATGAAAATCAATTGAAATCAATTTAGCTGGGATAAAAAGTCCCCTTCCCCTGCTGCAGCTCATCTGGTGTGCTAACAGCTCCCAGTGATGAAACAGGTGCTTGTAAATTAATTAGCCTACTGAAACACACCTTAAAATGAATTTCCCGGAACACCCTGGCAGTGAGCCATCCTGGTCCCACGAGCTGATCAGTGTTCTGTAAATATTGAGATTTGATAAAGTAAACGCTACTCTGGCAGCAGATGGTTTGGAATGCTCTGTTGACATTGCCTGCGATTACTTGGATATGAAGACTTTGCTTCTCATAGACCTCCTTTGGGAGCCACTGGAGGACTTGATCCCCTCTCCAGCTATTTGCCTTCTAATTGAAAATCCTTATTCCCAGATGGAGCATAATGCTGCTGCTTCAGGCGTCTAGCTCTGCACTGCTTGACTGTTGATACATGGGTAATTGCTTTCAGTAATGCAGGTTAAATGTGACATTTAGTGCTTAATAAAAATTATCAAGGCCAAAGCCGTTTATCATTCTTACACTTGGGCTGTCAGTTCTAAAGGAATTTTCAATTCATTTGAATTCTTGCTGAAGAGGCGAGCAACTCCTCCCCAGCAGAGGGGGAGAGGCTGAAACCAAACTTGGGCTTTTTTCTGCTTTATTTCTAAGATTTGTTTGCTAACAAAACCCCTTTAAAATTAACCTATCAAACACGGCAACTATCCGCCTTTGTACTTAGTATGTTGGTGAATAACATATAATCAGCAGCCACTGTGTACACAAAGCACATAAACCAGATGCACTACACTGCACCTTCTGTGGGTGGCTGGAAGCTGAGAGTTATTCCTCTTGTAGCATCATAAAGAAATGAACCTGAAAAGAAATGGACTCTGCTGAATCGAGTAATTTCAAACTCAAAGTGTTTAAAAAACAAGGAGGACAAAAACTTCCATGTCATGGCAGGCACGGCAGCTCCGCTTTGATGAGGGCATTTAGGATAGTTGCCGCAGTGCTTTGTTTTCTTCCTTTCTTTTTTTTTTGAAAAGAAAAGATGATAATTCCCATTGGGGCAAACAGACTAATATTCTTGTTTTGTCTTCATGACTTGATAAGAGTGTGATCCTGCAGTCTACAAAGCTTAGAAAGAACGTATTTAATATGAGGGTGGGATGAAATCTGCTGACTGACCAGTAACAGTGCAGTCACATCTCTGCTTTCCAGTCTCGCCATCAGAGGTTTATAGACATCATCTCTGGGGAGGGTTTACAAATCTCTGAGTTTTAGCTATCGTTATATGGGTAGGCAGACTAATATTTAGATCATTCCCTCCCCCAGAAGTAGCCTTTCTAATTTAGAAATGGAGTCTTCTTCTCACTCCTGCCACATTTTTCCAGAGAGTGGAATAAGTAGCTAGCTAACTGACCATACCCCTTCTCCACCATATTTAGAGGGATTTTTAAGACAACTCTTGCTAGACGTGGTAGCAGCCTAAAAGGAGAGAGATGCACTGCATCAACCAGCTTGAGAAGACGGGCACAGGAAAGCTTAAAAGAGATCATCTGTCGGAGTGACATGCCCAGCTGCATCCTTCAGCTGCCATGAATCTTTGTTAATATCTTGCTATGAATCCCTTTTGTCTCTCCTGTCCTGAACAGTCTCCAGAGAAGCTCTTACCTGCCTACTACATAGCAGTTAGAGTGATCATGGAGTCTTCCCTCCAATATTACAACTTCACCTTTGTGCACTGCGCACTCAAATCTGACCTAGGTTTGAATAAAAATACACATGCTTTCTTACTCACAACAAGACAGTCAAGCAGAACCTCTTTTTTCGTATATGGAAATTTTTCTGAAGACAGAATGTTTTTTAGCAATAACAACCACAGAACCCAGAAAATTAATCCGTATTGTGGTGGTCTGCAACTTTATCTCTGCACTTCACGTAATTTGGAGGGTGCCTTCAAACACAGTACCTGTGTATCTGCTGATGTGAATTACCTTATCACTTTCACAACTAAAGCAAATCTAGGCATACTGGTGAGTTGGACAGCGAAAGCCAAGAGAGTTAAGAAAGCGATAATAGTAATTCAGGAAACTGAAAAAAAATGCAGTTTCAGCAGATGCTGTGTCACTGATGGTATTAACTTCAAGGCCTTAACCTGTCCCTGAGCATGCAGTTTTCATACACTCCAGCTACATTCCTTTTGGAAGCAGCTTTTCTTTTCCTCCTTGCTTAATTTGTTTTGTAAAGCTCCGTCTTCCTTCTCTACAACTCCATTACAATCAATAATTAATTTTCTTGGTTTACAGAATTCATTGCCCCTCACGTTTTAGTTTTCATGTTAGATTGTTTGCCTCATTACAGAAAAAAATAATTTTGAGCTCACCTTTGCCTTAGAAAAAACCTTGTGAAACTGAATTTCTCCCCTTTTCAGAAAGCTGACCTGGGTGCCTATCAGACAGCCCGTGAAGAGAGCATGGCAAGCCAGAGCAGAAGACTCATTTCAGCTAAATATGGCATCTGAAGAAAAGAACTTCTTCGGGTAGACATTTGAGGAGATGTGACTAACCCCTGCTCCATCCACCTCTTTTTTCAGGAGTAACCAGAAGGATGCCCATCTGGTTTTAAGGTCCATAATCTGGTGCCAAACCCCTTCATTCATAGGAAGATTCTAGTGTTGGTTTCTCTGTAGAGATTCTGCACAGCTAAAACACATACAGTGCCTCTGGTCTGTCTCCTCCTGTTCTCCAGGAGTACGTATCCACCTGGTCCCCTCACATGCATGCCTACATCCAGAGTCGCCCACTATAAACCAACACAGCAGAATACTGGCTATAGAAGTATTCAGGAAAAACATAGAAATAAGTAATTCCCCTTCTTATAAAAAAGGAAAAGAAGCTCTGCCATGTTGCCCATACAGAAGTCCAGGATAGATCCTAAATTTAGAGAGGTATCATATGGATCTCTCAGCACTCCTACTGCTATCTGCTACCCTTCCTAAATTATAAAGATTGAATTTAGTAGAAGATTATTCGCTGCAGATATTTTTCTCTTTTTCCTCTGTGCTGGAATACCATATATTAGGAACTCCTCTGGGGAAAATAACTTCTAAAAAATATAGTGGATGCTAAGTAACTTAATGGATAATAAAATGCCTTGTGCTTCTGGGACTTCTATTTAAAGACCAACCTGATGTTTTATGTAAAATAAGTATTGCAGTCTTGGGACCTCACCCCACATTTCTGTAGGATTGACTACAGGTAAAGCATTTTTTCCCCAATAAGAGCACACATTTCTAGGAGTCATTAACAAGCTCCCACAGGACAAGTGGCCTTTCTTGCCACCAGCTCTCCCCCCCCCCAAAAAAAAAAAAGTGGGACTTACTAAGTAAAAAATAGTAAAAAGAAAATCAGTAATGAAGTTGAATGCTTCTTCACCACATAGGCAGTGGTGCTAGAGTATGGACTTAGTTAAATGTATCAATACAAACAATTTCGTGTTAAAAAAAATACCTTTATGTCCGCTCACATAAAGTATGAAAATTTACTAATTAACCAGTTCTAGTGCATATATTCTAAGCTCTTTTATGACTTGAGTAGGATGTTCATCTGCTGTATTCTACCTTGGCATAGGACACTATAACTTCCTCCAGCATCAATGTAAAAGGGTGTTTTGCAAGGACTTCAGCTATCTTCAGAAACAATGGGAAAAAAACTGCACAGAGTTGAAGCAGCAAGCTACACAGTGCATATTATCCATCCCTGTGAGAAGTGATGCGATTATCAGAGAAGTACCAGCTCAGATATTCCAAAGTGCTTGAGGACATCTAGGTTCAAAACCAAAGCTGGAAGCACCAAAGATGAAAAGCACTTCATCCCTAGGAAGGAGCCCTCATACTGTTTGCTGGATAACTGCATACAGGACATTGTTATCGTCTATAAAAGCAGCTGTGTCTAACCATAAATATTGGGGCGAAAGCTGATTTCCAAGAAGGATTCAGGGGAGGAAACAAAGGGTACAAATTATATATGTGCTACTAGGTACTCAAAAGGGAAGAAAATTATATGCCAGCCTTCTCTTGCTACTTTCCTTGTTATACAGACCCCTATTCCTGTTTCAAGACGAATACCCTTTTTTTCAGAACAATCTCTGTCTTTGGTGTCTTTATAGAAAAATTCTCATGGTGGAAACTGAAAGTTGTAAGTGGAAACCAATTACTTCTTTGTCCTCCTAAAACAGTGCCAGAAGATTTACGCAGGTGATCATGGGCAAGCAGGAACCCTAGTGAGCTTGCTCAAAACCGAAAGAAGCAGTTACTTCAAATATGTTAAAAAAAGGCAAAACGCAGAAGAGATGGTCATTTAGATTTTGTGGTCGTTACTGTCTTGGTTGCACCAAGAACTCTTTGAGTAAAACTTGCACTCTCCTGACACATAAGAGAAAATTACTGCATAATATTCCTACCACTACAAAGAAGATATTCATCTTGCCTCATTTCTCTGTGTTCTCAGTGATCACAGCCACGATAAGTTAAACAGAATAAATGTAGGAAATGTTCAGACACTGACAAAGCTTTCTTACAATGAGAGGTCTCACTTTGGCAGTCTCAAAGGAGCTGGTGGAAGAGCCAGCTGTAGGGTTGGCCAGGCAGGCAGAGGCAGTAGGGCCACCTTCGTTAGTGCTCTCAGCAGAGATCTGGAGCCGCTAATGTTATTCAGAGAAGACACATTCGAAATCCCAAGGAAGTTCATTACAAAAGAGGCTTGATCGGGGGAAGGCAGTCAGTTGGAAAACAGTATTTCAATAGAAGTCACGTACATCTCCCATGTGTGAACGTCCTTTCCTGAGATTTAAACTTTGCTTTGAATTCAGGCTCAGTTTAGTCATGGCCAGCAACATTTGAGGTGACAGTTTAGCTCTAATTGATTACAAGTATAAATGGCCCACTTTGATCCAACATTTTCTTCTCTTTCTAGCCATGGTATAAATAATTACTCTCTCTCTTATTAATGTTGATTGGCCTCTTTCACAGTTGTATGTGTGTGCCCAGAGTAGCAGAGCACTCTGTGAGAAGTCCATGTGGTTTATTGTCTGCTTTCTACATTTTTATCTACTATCATCAAATCTTCTGAAAATCCAAATTTCTTTGCTGTAGGTTTAGCTTGTAAGAGTTATCTCTGTTATTAGCTTTCCTCAAATGTCACCCCAAAATTTCTGTGACCTTACTTTATTCTCCGTCTTAAGACTCTCATTCCTCAACTTTCCTTCCACCTAGTCTTGCTTTTAACTTAAATATCCTTGCCCAACTTTAATCTCCCTCCAGTCTGGAAGTAACTTCTGGCCTATATGTCTCTTTCAACTTTGAGAAAATTATTTTCAGGTCTCTGTTCTTTGGGGTTTCTAGATGATGATCTTCTGATTTCTTCAGAACTTATGGGTTTTGCAGTTCCTCAGCATCATCACTCTTTTTAAAATCCACATGTGCACGCAGCTGGTATATTTATTTGATTAGACCTATAGAATAATATACATATACATGACACTAACTAGTATCTTTGTTAGCAATATATGGCATGCATTACACTCTAGTGTGAGATACATATGCCTGATACACCTAATAGTGTATGTTAGGTTCCTGTAATGATACTTAATAAAAATATAGATTGCCCTGAGTACTAGACACTTGTTCAAATTCCACCACAAAAGTGCATTGGTGTGAGATCCCAAGCAAAAGTGATTGAGACAGGAATTATGATTTGGACGGGAGAAGAATTCACCATTTCTTTTGACTCTGTGCCTGTCTCCTGACTAATTCCACTTCTGGTTCCTAGCACTTAGACCCCATGACCTAGCCCCTGGCAGTTGTATCAGCCTCATCTTCCCAGCATCAGACCTAGCTTCGACTTTACAAATTACAAAAATATTTTCAATTTGTTAATAGTGACTTAGCTCTTTTTAAAAGTAACAGAAATAACAGATTCTGAAACTTGGAGAAATTTCACAGCACCCTTCAATGACAAAACACTTGTTTACGAGCACTTCATTCAGTGTGGCTTGGACAACTTTGTTTTCAAGATTATCTACCAATGCTACGTTATGAGAGAAGATTTTTTATGTCTGTACATTGAGCTGGTAAAAATGCGTTTGACCACTAGGTTTGATTCTTTTGCATGGAAAGCAAAAGAAAATACAGTCTTCCCACAGACTGGCTGCCATTAACACCAGGGCACTGCTGACAACATCATACTCCAGAATTACTTTGTAACTAGTTCAGAAAGATGCAGATTTTATGTGGTAAAAATCCAGAGGTACTGAGTTTCATTCTGCTGCAAAAGTCATTGTAAGGCAAAAAAATACCACTCTTCATAACTGAAATGCAATGAAATAAAAAATATGGATGCTTTATTTAGCTGACATTTATTTAGGCATTCTATCTGGCAGTCAATTATTACAAGTTTAATGCCACAGAATATGGTTACCCAACACCATCTGTGAATCTGTTTCTACAGATATTTTGTTGTGAAACAGAACAATTGTGTTTGAGAGTTTCTTTCTTAAATCATGCTAGCGACAATTTAAAAGTTGTTAAAAATGTTTTGAAATAAATATTTCAAACACACAAAAAAAAGGGTTTTTCTACTGCCTCTTAAAGTGAGAGTTTTGTCTATTATCATTGTTAGTTTCTGAGTGATTTTCACTGTGTTTGAACAGGTTTTATTTGAGTTTTTAAGGGCTGTAGAAAGACTTGAAAATCCAAATACTCTTTAAAATCTAAATGCTGTTATATAAAAAGGAAGAAGGATCACAATCTCTATAAAAGAGAGTTAACGATCTTTGGTCTATATAAACAGCATATAAACAAAATTCTTCATCCCTATGATAAAATAAGAAGTTATTAATCAAAAACAGACACTATCCAAGTAGGTTAATTGTATGGTCAGTAGAGAGTGTATTTTCCAAATCTGGAAAGGGCTGTCAACAGCTAGTGCTCAACAATAGCTGAAAAAGAAAAAAAGTTTTGGGTTTTGGCAGAAAAAAAATTTGTTCTTATTACAGTTTTTAATGAAATAATTCATATCAATACTCTGTTTAAAAACATGACTATATATAAAAGGTTGCACAGAACTATTAAGACTAGGAAGACATTTATTCCTTTAAACAACTTGTGCAAATTCAATTTAAATTTAATTATGATCCACTGTTCCTAGCCAAAAATATAACTGATTACATCTGAAATCCAGTGTAGGCTGAAGTTTCTAATATCGCAGTAAGCCAAACTTGGGTAGGCTGTAACAAGCACAGGATGCATTAGATTTATACACTGATCTCCCACATCCATTAATAACTCACTAGCAGGTGAGCTGAAATACGGTTTTAGGAGTGGATGCTTACCCGTACGTTACAAAAAATAACTCCTGCTGCAAAAATGAGAGAAAAAGATAGAGAAAAATGAAGTGCTTCTTCAGAACTGAAGGAGCCTGGCAGGCCCACAGAAGTTTACATCAAAATAAGAGGCCCATGGAGAATATCTATAACGTAATGCATGTGTGAAGGCAACTCCTTATTCCCTCTGGAAAGGCTTAAAAAACTCAGAATGATATTTTCAAAGGAAATTCAACCAACACTGTGACACTTAATAAAATTATGCATCCCTGTGATAAAATAAGAAGTTATTAATCAAAAAAAGACACTATCCAAGCAGGTTAATTGTATGGTCAGTAGAACGAAACCAAGAAAAGAGAGTATTTTTCCTAATCTGGAAAGCACTGTCAACGGCAAGTGCTAAACAATAGCTGGAAAGGAAAAAATTATTCTTGGCTTTAGATTTTCATGAAGAGTTTGGACAGGCTGAATTCAGTCGGGCAAGCGCTGTTCCTGTGCTTGCAGTGGGTTAACCACCTCCATCCCAAATGGGAACCACAACGTAACAAACTGCTTAGGTTCAGAGCTGGGTTCTAGTAGTAAGGTAACATTTTTTTTTAGTGTGCTGATCTAAAATCAGAACTGGCTAACTTTAGAGCACAAGACTGCAAAATGACAATGGAAAAGAAAGGAGAGAGAGCAGGAGCCAAGAACAAATTTTAAGTCAGCACTATGGGTACGGCAGGGGCTTACCATCAGCTGTGGGGAGAGAAAAAAGTACAGAAAGACAAAGAAAACAAAGTATTTGGAGGAATTACAATAACTGAATCTGAAGTGTCTATTTGCCTGCTGGAAAACATGAAATAATGATACAGTCTGAAAGCCACCTAGAGAAAATGTTGTTTGACAATATATCCTGCAAGACCAACACATTTTCCCATTTACCAAAAGTATTTGGGTTGTCTATCCTGACTTCAAAATATAAGTTTAAATACGTGATTTGCCTCTTAGTAATAGCTGTGTAGTCCACAACTATTGAGTTCTTTGTTCATCTAATTGTTAGGATTCTTTACACAGCTTTTGCCATTAAAAAAAAAATGATGAAAATTTGGCTTTTGAACTGATTGTACAGACAGGGGAAATACCAGTGGCCTCTTTGCTCATGTTCTTATTTCCACAGATATGTATTTTGAAAGTTTAAAGACAGGGCAAGGAGGCAACTCTGTCCAGCTCAGGGCGGACTACGAACATCAAAAGTAGTATACAAAAAGTTTCATCCTGACATTCATCAAGGCCTGTAACAGCACCCACCCTTTCTTCAGGTACTGATTGTGTGGAGAGTCTTTTAGCTTACTTAAATTCACCAAGAACAGTCTAATAGCCAGCCTAGCCATGAAACCTCTACATTTTGTTAACCAGTTTCAAATGTATGTAAATTTATACATGTTGAGACGTCATCTCTCTGATTCTGATGATCAGACACGAACAAACGCACTGTAGTACCAAATATTGCTAGTACTATACTGAGAATGTCACTGCCAGAGAAATGCTGCGAAGAGCAGATTGCAGTAGCTTTATTGTACCATATGTTTTTCAAACCTGTGTTTGTTTCTGTGGTTTCTGTACAGTACAGCTTTCCTAGACTTGATCAGTCTTAACATGATGAAGAACTGAGGTCTTCCCTGAGTCAAAGCAGACCCTCGGGTAAGCGCGCTTAGTGTGAATTGATGCAGCCATTGACTATGATTAAATCTTTATATTTTGAAATAAAGAAGATATACATCAAGCAACCAGATCTTTCCTGGTGTGAACTTGTCTTCAGGAACCCCTGGGACAATAGATGCCCACAGTTAAGACCTTCATGAGGGCCAAGGGAAGGAACACCGAACAGTGAAGCGGTTGAGAGCTGTGCTGGCTATTCCTTCCAACCTCTAGAAATGTGAACACTAGAATGGAGACTTACGGTCCTCTCACATAATCTCCTGTATCAGGCTGCAAATTTTCCCCCTGAAGTTCCTGAGTCTGAGCTGTAGCTAGTCTCCTAAAATTGATGCTTCTACACATATACCACATTTCTTTTTTTTGTGTGGGTTTTTTTAACCTCATGCTGTTGTCTGTCCTCATTCTGCTTGCTTTTGTTTACTCCCTGTCTCGCTTCCTCACATGACTTCCCTTTTCCCAATTTTCTGGATAATCTCTAATTTTCTCTGCCACACATCCTCCCTATCATTTCCAGCAGGCAGTCTTTTTGCTGCAGGCTTTGGTGGATAACAAGCAAAAGCCTTCCTCTGGCCTTTGCTCCCCAGTCCTTGCCATAGTGGCAGTGCCGCTGCCTCAGTTGTTGACGTGCAGCATCTCCTGGGGTCCCCACTTGCCTCTGGGCAAGTCTGGGTCCTGGTCTCTGTGGGGTCCCTCTGTACCTCTTAGAGAGAGGCTGCTGCTCCAATCTGCCTCTGACCAGGAGGGACCTGCGCCGGGTCCTCTGCATTAACACTCCCGAGACAGCCCTCGCTCACTCTCTTCATGGAGTCTACAGGGTGACCACAGCCAGATGATGCAGCAATGTCAACTGCTCGTTGAGGGCCTACCCTGCAAAGGGCACTGTGGAAATCAGAAACCCACCACAGTATTTTTTGTAACCAAGGAAAGCTGAACAATCTTGGATTATTATCCAGGGTTTCCTGATCAGCAGGTTCAAAGACACAGAAATGCAATCCATATGGAACTGTCTGGAATCCCCAACTATCCCAGATACAGCTTGCTTTTTTAAAATAATAATTTTTAAAACTGATTAACCATAATTTTCCGTCACTACTGATTTTCGCAATCTAAAAGCACTATTTTGCTAGAAGTGATACACTGCTCTCTCTTACAGGTAACAAATTAAATTATTAGGGAACAGAATAATGCATATGTTTGTTTCTCTGAAACGAGTTGTGTGAGTTTCATGGAGCTATTTTAAATGTTTTTATATTGCCGTACACATGATAACATTTTAAATGAGCTCGTGGTAGTTCATAGTAATGTTTTCAATAATTTCTGTAATGTAGAATTAAAATAAGTGATTTTATTACCTACTTCTCTTTCTCAAGGGTGCATAACTTTCCTAAGACTTCAATGTTTCGATCTGGGAGAAACAGCAGTTTATTCCTTGAAGTCCTATGTTCAGACCAAGGAGGACTTTTGCAAAGTTCAGTTATTTCTCTTTCAACAGAGTTTGAGTAATCACAGCTTAGAGACTGTGGATTCCAGGTCTGTGCTGGCACTCAACCTGCAGAGTTGGTACACATAAAACGTTCTGGAGAATATGCTTTCCAAACAGTTAAAAATTGACTTTTTCATCTTTTGGATACGAAGACTAAAGTACAGCGTATCTTTACAATTTCAGATTTTCAAAGGATTTAGTCTGACCTGAAGATGAGTGATTTAGGAGTATCGGGATACATTAATTTAGAAATTATTTGCTTCTCAAAATTGCATTTTTCATGATATTTCACTGGTTTTGGAATGACTTACCAAGTAATAGAATTATGCATGTGTTCATTTACACTACACCTCAGTAGATTTTCAAGCATTATTCCTATGGTATTCTGGCATCATGTGTATGATATTTAATTATTTGGAAACCTTCTGTGGAAACAATCACAACCATGTAGCTGGATCTGATTCTAATTTATCACACTCAGATAAGCATAGGCTTTCACTCATAATGTCATTCTGTTTTCTCCAAAATGGCTGTATTGAAGGGTTTTCAGCAGACTTGTCTTCTGTTTTTAAACAGAGTTGATTTACCAGTGCAAATTTCTCTATATTGCTCCCTCTGAATGTTCCCTGTGCATTCTGCAGGACTGAAACTCAAGTGAAAATCTTTTCTAATCCCTGTGTGAAATGACTGTTTTCTCTAACCAAATTGCTAAGAAGGATGTCGACTAATGAAACATGAATTTCTTTTTACTTTGTTTTTAAAAAAATAAAAAAATAAAGTCTTATTACCAAGGAAAAAATACTTTCAGGCTTGAGAACATAAAAAAACTATCTAGGAATTCCAGTCGCATTGCACGTTTAGGACACTCTAAGGACATTTAATACATTGTGAGAAGAGTGGTCTATGAGCATGTAAAGATTTACAGGCACAACTCTGATGACAAACACAATTTTAGGTAGGTCACAGAAAGCCTAGGGTTTAATTTAACACAGCTTGTTAAATAAAGTGTTGGTAACATCAGACTGGAAGTCTGGGCAGCAAATGTGGGTGCGATGTATACCTCTCCCTTCTCCTCAGCCCACCTAGCTGCCATGTGATAGCCACCAATATTCACAGGGCACAGGACCTAAGAAAATCCCTTTCACACCAGGTAACTAGCTTCATAATACGAGACATTTTTGACCTTCCCTGGGCTTACTAGCATACAAACCCACTGCTAATTAAAGCACTGTGAGGACCAGGTTCAAACTGTGGTCCCCTTGATAGTCATTACTGCAAAATCATTAATTTGTCTCCTGCCTTTTTTTTAAGGTTCTCCAACTATTAATCTCCCAGAAAAATCTGAGTAGGGTTTGGGTGGACACAAAGTGCTGTGCTTTACTTGGCCCAAGGACCAGGAATCATCCCCAGAAGCACATGCATTTCTCTTACAGGGTGATGGAGCACTGGAACAGGCTGCCCAGGGAGGCTGTGGAGTCTCCTTCTCTGGAGATATTCAAGACCCACCTGGACAAGGTCCTGTGCAGCCTGCTGTAGGTGACTCTGCTTCGGCAGGGGCTTGGACTAGATGACGCACAGAGGTCCCTTCCAACCCCTACCCTTCTGTGATTCCGTGATTCTGTGATTCTGTGATTCTCTCATACATGTCAGGTGAGCTTGCAGAAGATGTCTATGCTGGCAATTAAAATGGACCATGTGCACTGACAAAGTTCACCTTTATAGGGTTATCATTTTGTCCCCTGTGTCACAAGTTCCCCTTAGGAATAGTTCCTGGAATATGCAATCCTATGGTCCGCACAAGGGAGTATACTAAGACTGACAGTGGGGCAGTGACCCAATCAGTGCCTTGGATTTGTTCTATTTCTAAACATAACACTGCCATCTAGATATCTCTTTCACACCACAGAAGCCCTCACCAATCTTGCCCTAAAAAATATCATGGAATATCTAGCGCAATGGATTTTGTACTGAAGGCAAAATCCCACTGGGAGACAGGGGGAGGAACCGCAACCAAATGCCTTGTAATTCAAACCTTGGTATACAAAATGCACAAGCTTTAGCTATCCTATTACTAACTGCTGCACTGTAACCTTGTGCCGTAGGTACAGAGCGACCTCGGGATTTCTGAATGCAACCTACCAGCCAAGAGTGCTTCAAGTGTCACTGTAGGGGTTGGTACCCAAGCAGAGGTTAACAGTTGCTTTGTCACTTGAGTGGTAGACGTCTACAGTGGGGGAACCTGAAGGTTCAGGATCCACATTAGACTAAGGACCCACATGGGAGGAGCCTAATGGTGGGATATGATGGTTTGTAGTGGTCTGTTTTCCATTTTTTATGTAATGAGTTAATTTTATTCACAGAAAGAGAAAGCAACCTTGAAAATGAGATTCCTGCTTCATCACTATAAACCCTACATTATGGTGAAGCATGCAGCCAAATACAGATAGTTAGCCTTTTGGTTATTTCTCGTCTCATTTATTTATTAGTGATCATCATCTGTTAGCTTTAAAAGAGACAGATGAAATCAGTTTAGCAGGCTTTTCTGAAGTTTGTAATACAGTTTGCCATTTTGCTGAAAGATTATACCATGGATGATCCAACCTGCATAAAAGTTCAATGGAAAACATGTTAAAAAGTTTCCGGTCAGGTTAATTGCAAAATAACTAAAAGCATCTGATGTTGAACTAAAGTTTAATTTTTAAAATTCAAGTAGTTCTAGCTGAAATATTCAAGTACTTCTAGCAAATCTCATGACAGGTCATCAATTAAAGAGTTAACTGCACTAAATTACTGCACGCTAATTTACATACCCTCCTCCCAAGCCAAATTTATCTCACCTTTTAGTGTGAAAGATATTTCCTTGGCCACACTCAAAAATACACAGTTTCACTAAATGTATATCTTTGGTGTTCACTGTTTCATTTCGCAGACAAATATTTCCTAATGTGCAAATGTTATCCTATACAGTTGGGAAAAAATAAATGAGTTTTCCTTTAAGGAATAAAACATATATAACACCACAGTGTAAATAAACCTGAGTTACTGTTGCTGTGGGAACCATAACTTTGAATATCCTCACTATTGTACATTTAAATTCTCTGCCATAATGTTGCATTAACTTTTTTTCTTTTTTGCATTACATTTATATCTAATGTGATTCCATTTCCCACTCTTTACAGATGCAGATTAGCTACTGTAATGTTCCTGATGCAAAAACTGTTTTTGGTAAATCATATCAAAATGTTTCATGGAACTCACTGAGAAGTGTTGATATATGGAAATTGGTCTTTTTAAAAATTGCTCCTAAAAACCAAATTGCATATTTTGAACGGCACCCCCCCTTTTCTATCATCACTTCCCATATTTCTGGAGAATTAAAGGGAATGGCACATCTGTGACATTTCAAAAGGAAAGTTCCTATTATTGCTGGTCTAACGCTTACTATAAATACCCTGTACAGCAAGTTACAGTAATCTAAACAAACAAATGTTAGTAATAGAAGTTAACATCTTGCCAAATTTATCAGGCTTGCATTGATAATGAATCTTTCCCAGTGAACTGTAAAGATTCTGGTATATGAGAAACCTGTGTAGTTTTGGAGCTTATTCAGAAGAAAGTAATTTCAGATCATAATTCATGACCAATGACCTATGAACCAACAATTGACTGTAAACTTATTCTAGTGTTGAATGTATGCATTTAAAACATGTTGTATGGCACAGCTTCACTGGAAACAGTCTATCCTTTGTTAGATAAAACCTTTGGAAACTTCTCTTCTTTCTTTAGTCATTTGCTGCTTTTTTGGTAGGCTTCTTCCAGTTCAGAATAAGACAATGACAAATTAATTCAAGCTAAGAGTCAAATTTTTTAGGTATCACATGGAGTATTTTTATAATGAATATAATTGTAATTATTGAGATTAATGTACTTAGGGACAAATAGAGTAGGTTCCAGAGACAGTATTATGAGAGTGCCCATTAAAATCAGGGTAGAGCATAGATCAATAGTACTTAAGAGACTGGTTGCTTTCAAACAATTCATATGAGAGAGGTTAAATTATATCAATAAATTATATTATTTCAATGAACAGTACTGCTAACAGAAGTTGAGAGCACAGAACTGAATCGGCTACGGCTCAGTTCATACCAAAATATTTTTCCCATAGAAAAAAATCTTGCAAAGTTATGCTGCAGTGTAAATGAGGCACAGCAGCAAAACGCAGAGTGTTTTGTTACTCGCTGTAATCCACCAGGAACGGCTCCGCACTTTCCTTTCTGTGGCATTGCGTTTGCCACTGATTTCCCCTGTAACCACCCATGGGTCTGGGGGCTCGTCTGCTTGTGCAAAACCCGTTTGTGGCAGGTCTTAGCATTGATTTAAGTTGTCTAATAACAACCCAAATATTATTAAAGAAAAAAAAAACCCTTACATAATCGGAGACTCTACTTGAAACTGTATAAAAGGACATGCGGATGTACAAAAATACGTGTGTATACATGTATGTGTATAACATATATTTATGCATGCATGAGTCTTTGTATTTCTACGTTGAGTACTTCCATACAGATAAAACTACACACATGTATTTGAAGGCATCATCAAAGAGAGTATATGTGGGGCAGAAATGAGTATATTGCGAACTTCTGTAATTTGAAATTGATCACAAGTCATTCTTAGAAGATCCATTTATTACAGTGTCTTGCTAACTCTGACTTATATTTATAATCTTTCAAGCACTTAATCAAAACGTTACACAGCTTTGACAGAGAACTTTCCTGTACTCTACAGGATATGACTGTAAAATGTCTTCCTTTCTTTGACTGCATGATTGAAAAATCAAGCTCTGAAATTTTATTTTAATAATATTGTTAGAGGTCTGTGTATTTCATTTCATTGTCAAAGTCTAATAGAATAATAAACCTTGATATTTCATCAGCCTTAAGCGTTTTCTTTTTTTCTCTCTTTTTTTTTTCCTACATAATGCTTTTAGGATTTTAGTTACTTAGTAGATTTAAATTGTAGTCTTGGCATCTTTATTATTGATTCAGGTATCCTTAACCTCCTTGAACATGCAGACATTCTTTCATACTTCTATCAGGTAGAAGTCTGCACAAAAGCTCCATCTAATTTATATACATTCTCAAAAATAAACAGAAAGAAAACTTAATAACTTTCTGGAATTTCTTTAACCTCTGCTGCTTTGACTTTTGCTATGTTTTGGCAGATATTAGTAAAAGAATTAGTGTAACAGATGAGGATAAATAATAAATGTTACACTAATATTCCTCTGAAAATTACCTCCAGTTACAAGTAATTCAGAAGTAAAAAAATTAAAACAAACTACCTTTCTGATCTAGTCCTTATTTTTTTTAAACCTCCAAATCCAATGCTCTTGTGAGTTCTGTTTTATTTGTGTAACTGGTGTTAATGACCACTAAAAACAAAAAAAAACAGTTTCTGTTGAGAGCTTAAGATATTTGCAAATTGATTTACTTTCTATCACGGTTCAGTTACCATTAAAAATATAGAACACTTTTTTGGTTTGGTTTTCTTTT
>Ga0065711_1036460_pt1 | contig 20961 bp, 9 predicted proteins | sample Hoacrofraction12_FD_59098 | JGI IMG/M metagenome (GOLD analysis project Ga0065711, IMG submission 59098) | Hoatzin crop microbial communities from Cojedes, Venezuela - Epithelial fraction 12 v2 (version 2) | ecosystem: Host-associated > Birds > Digestive system > Esophagus > Crop | place...
CCTGTCACTGGGCACCACTCAAAAGAGTTTGGCCCCATCCTCCTGACCCCCACCCTTCAGATATTTGTAGGCATTTATAAGGTCCCCTCGCAGCCTTCTCTTCTTCAGGCTGAACAAGCCCAGTTCCCTCAACCTCTCCTCATAGGAGAGATGCTCCAACCCCCTCATCATCCTCGTAGCCCTCCGCTGGACTTTCTCCAGTAGCTCCTCATCTTTCTTGAACTGGGGAGTCCAGAACTGGACACAGTACTCCAGATGGGGCTTCACTAGGGCAGAGGGGAAGGACAACCTCCCTCGACCTGCGGGCCACTTTCTTCTTAATGCACCCCAGGATACCATTGGCCTTATTGGCAATCAGAGCACACTGCTGGCTCATGGTCAACTTGTCGTCCACCAGGACACCCAGGTCCCTCTCCACAGAGCTGCTCTCCAGCAGGTCCGCCCCGAGCATGTACTTGTGCATAGGGTTGTTCCTCCCCAGGTACAGGACTCTGCACTTGCCCTTGCTGAACTTCATCAGGTTTCTCTCTGCCCAAGTGTCAGCAAGACCTGGACAGGCTGGAATGGCAGCACAGCCTTCCGATGTATCAGCCACTCCTCCCAGTTTTGTGTCATCAGCAAACTTGCTGAGGGTACACTGTGTCCCATCATCCAGATCATTGATGAGTAAGTGGAACAAGACTGGGCCAAGTACTGACTCCTGGGGAACCCCACTAGTTACAGGCCTCCAATTAGACTCTGCGCCGCTGATGACAGCTCCCTGAGCTCTGCCATTCAGCCAGTTCTCAATCCACCTCACTGTCCACTCATCCAGCCCACACTTCCTGAGCTTCCCTAGGAGGATGCTATGGGAGACTGTGTCAAAAGTCTTGCTGAAGTCGAGGTAGACAACATCCACTGCTCTCCCCTCATCCACCTAGCTGGTCACGCCATCGCAGAAAGCTACCAGATTGGTCAAGCATGATTTCCCCTTGCTGACCACTCCTGATAACCTTCTCTTCTTCCACTTGCTTAATGATGACCTCCAGAACAAGCTGCTCCATCACCTTTCCCGGGATGGAGGTGATGCTGACCGGCCTGTAGTTCCCTGGGTCCTCCTTCTTGCCCTTTTTGAAGATTGGAATGACATTGGCTTTCCTCCAGTCCTTGGGCACCTCTGCTGTCCTCCAGGACCTCTCAAAGATGATGGAGCAATGACATCCGCCAGCTCCCTCAGCACTCGTGGGTGCATCCCATCGAGGCCCATGGATTTGTGGGTGTCCAGATTGCTTAAATGATCCCTCACGCAGTCCTCCTCAACCAATGGAAGATCATCCTTTCTGCAGGCTTCCTCTCTTACCTCCAGGGCCTGGGATTCCTGAGGGCTGGCCTTAGCATTAAGACTGAAGCTAAGAAGGCATTCAGTAACTTTGCCTTCTCTGTATCTGCCATCACCTGGCCACCCACCTCGTTCAGCAGCAGCCCCACATTCTTCCTAGTCTTCTGTTTGCTGCTGATGTACTTGAAGAAGCCCTGCTTGTTGTCCTTGACATCCCTCGCCAGATTCAATTCCAGGTGGACTTTATAGCCTTCCTCGTTGCTTCTGTGCATGCTCTGACAGTGTTCCTGTACTCCTCCCAAGTGGCCTGCCCCTCTTTCCACATTTCACAGACCTTTTTCTTCCATTTGAGTTCTGCTAGAAGCTCCTTGCTCATCCATGCAGGTCTCCTGCCTCCTTTGCTAAATTGCAAGGGGGATGCACTGATCCTGAGCATGGAGGAAGTGATGCACAAACAGCAACCAGCACTCTTGGACCGCCCTGCCTACTAGAGTCCTGACCCACGGAAGTCCTCAAAGTAGCTCATTGAAGAGGCCAAAGTTAGCTCTCCTGAAGTCCAAGGTTTTGATCCTACTTACTGCCCTGCCTCCTCCACGCAGGATCCTGAACTCCACCATCTTGTGGTCACTGCAGCTGAGGCTGCCTCCAACCTTCACATCCCCAACAGCCCATCTCTATTTGTCGGCACAAGGTTCAGCAACACACCTCTCCTCATTGGCTCCTCCACCACCTGCATCAAAAAGTTATCAGTACTCTGTAGGAACCTCCTGGGCTGCATGTGCCTGGCTGTGTTGTCTTCCCAGCAGATGTCAGGGTGGTTGAAGTCCCCCCATGAGGCTACTTTCAGCTGTCTGTAGAAGGCCTCATCAACTTCCTCCTCCTGGTTAGGTGGCCTGTAGTAAACACACACAACAGTATCACCCACATGAGCCTGTCCCTTAATTCTTAGCCATAAGCTCTTGACTTGTTCTTCATCCGCCCCGAGACAGAGCTCAATACATTGAATTTGCTCCCTCACGTAAAGAGCAAGTCAACCACCTTGCCTTGTTGGCCTGTCTTTCCTAAAGAGTGTGTAGCCGTCTATGACAGCATGCCAGTCACGTGAGCTGTTCCACCAGGTCTCTGTAATTGCAATGAGATCGTGGCCCTGTGACTGCACACAGACCTCTAGTTCTTCCTGCTTTTTCCCCATGCTGCATGTGTTGGTGTACAGGCATTTCAGAGAGGAGCATGCTGGTTTCCCTGGAGCGGTGGAGGAGGATCTGCCATAGCCATACCCACCCTTAAGGTTGTTGGTCTTCTGCTTCTCAATTTGGGAGGCAGCTAAGGAACATTTGTCACTGCTCTGGTTGGTCACATTTATTCCCCAGCCAGATGGGATGGCTTGAGCATTGTGACTTTGGATGCCGCCCCCCTGAGTCCTTCAGTTTAAAGCCTTCGGCACCAGGTTGGCTAGCCTGCTGCGAAAGATCCTCTTGCCTCTTCTAGACAGGTGGGTCCCATCCCTCCCTAACAGGTTATAATCATGTCCCATTGTCATAAAAGCCAAAACCCTCACGATGGCACCAGCCATGAAGCCAGGAGTTGATATTCATTATGCGTCTATTTCTGGTGATCCCTTTCCTCCAACTGGTAAAATGGAGGAGGAGATAACCTGGGCACCAGTGCTTTTTGCTTGCATGCCCCAGGGCTTTGAAATCTTCCTTAATTCTGCCAAGGTTCCGACTTGCAGTGTCATTTGTGCCTACGTGAAGAGTAACAGTGGATATTAGCTTATGCCCTTTACAAGTTGTGGCACCCTCTCGGCCACATCTTGGACTTCAGCTCCTGGAAGGCAGCACACCTTGCGTGCCTCCCTGTCAGGGTGTTCTGGTTTGGCTGCGGCCGGCAACAAAAGCGCTACACGGCTGCCCCTCCCCGTGCTGGGGTGCGGAGGAGAAGGGAAAGCAGCAGGCAGAAACTGGTGGGTCGGGATAAGGGCAGTTTAACAGAACAGCAAACAAAGAGAACAGGAACAACAACGATACAGATAAGGGGAGTACACAAAACAAACCACAGAACAGAGCCGCTCTCTCCTGGACCGCCGCTGCGCGCTCCCGAGCTGCGAGTGAGTTCCCGCTGCCCCGCTCCCCCCCACCGGAACCCAGCATGACTGCACATGGTATGGAATACCCTGCTCTGTTTCGCCAGGTGGGGTCAGCCCGCCTGGCTGTGCCCCTTCCTGGATTCTGGTGAAAATTAACCCTGTCCTGGCCGAACCCAGGACACAGGTCATCTCTCCCTGAGGCAGATGGGTGCCTCAGTGCCCATTAACAGGGAGTCACCCACCACAAGCACCCGTTGTTTCTTTTTATGGTACCCGCTGTATGGTGGTGGTGTAGTTTCCTCTTATAGACCTTGCTCCTGGGCGTCTGTAGCTGTTAAAGCTTCATATTTGTTTTTGGTTGTGATGCTGGAGGGTGGAGGCTGGAGCGGAGTCCTGCTTTTGTGGGTCACCATAGTCCAAGGTGCCTCATTCTCCATGGTGGCCACCACAGTGGTTCTGAAACCACTGTTACCTGTCTCCATCTTGGCTCTTCTAATAGTGCATGTTCTCAGCATGCTGTATTTTTTTCTTTTTAGCATAAATTAAGAGTCAGATCTGTTTGGTGTGTCCTACTAGCCTGCAGATAGACTACAGAAAATTTAAATCTTCTGCTTACAACTTGTAACACCTACTTCAAATGTGCTTTGCCCTGTCTCTGCTCTGGTTCTAGGACTCCTCCTCATCTCCTTGGCTTACTTGCATGCCTGTGGTTCTACTTTTTCTGCAGGGCTGAGCCTTCCTGTCTTCAGCTGTCAAAGACTCCACTTCAGGAGCTCTTCCACCTGCTCCACTTGTGGAGAGGAAGGAATAATAAATGAGAGAGGAAGCCCCCCTGTCCGCTGCGTCCCCGCTGTGCGCTGCCGGGCCCTGACTGTGCTGGCTGGGAGAGCTCGTTCTCCCGTAGCTGTTTGGTGCTAATTGGCCAAGAAGTTGAAAGCAGTTGCAGCCTCTCCGTGCGCGGAGCAGCAGCACAGACCCCATTAGTTAGGAGTTTTTTCCTGTAAGCCGCATGTGCCTCCTAAGATGCCATTTATCCATCTGTGGCCTAAAGACAACATAAATAATCTCTCTCGCACATGCAAGTGTTGTTCATGTTCCCAAGCTTAAGCATAAAGCTTAGGCACCTCCTGTTGCTTGCACAGGACAGGCCACAGGTGGTCCAGAATGATGCGTTTTGCTTTTTGCGATATAAATAAATCTGTTACTGCAGAAAGCTATGAAAAATGAACCTTTTGTATTACACTTGACACTTTAAAATAAAAGGATTAAAAAGATTGACATTTGGACTGACTTGCATGCTACCCTTTGCCTTTTGTGATTACTTGAAAATGTCTTTAATTGAAATTTGATGCATTTTTAAATGTTCTTAAATGCCCTCACCTTTGTATTTTTTCATCCTTCCCAAACATCCTCTACAGAGGGCTAATCACTTGTTCTCTGAGTGACTGGCATGATTGAAGGGATTATTATGTGGAGATGCTGTGTATTGGGTGAGTAATAATGGGGAGGCTGTTGTGCTGCCAGATGGAGTAGGAATGGAATGGTAGCGCAGTGAAGAGGGTGCTGTTGTTCAGGGCTTGAGTAAGTTGTGATCTGCCTACTTCCCTTCTCTGCCATTCCCCCCGACGAAGGTTTCATCTCTTGCTTGCATCTTCCCTCTTGCTCACTCCTTTATTTGGTAGAAGTTTTTATTTGCCACTTCTGCGATGGTGCCCAGTGTGCTCTTTAGAACTTTATTCAGCGGTTGTTGTGCTTGGTTCATAGATTTTTGTTTTGTTTTGCTGTTCTCCTTGTTTCCTCTCCAGGGGAGTTTCTTGTTCGTGGTGACATGCTGTTTTGACAGGGGTTTTTCTACAGTGTATGTTGGGGTTTTATGTATATTAATGAAGAAAAATGTAGAAATGTGTGCACCTTTCCACATACCCTTTGTTAATAATATACTTTTTCTAACAAAGATTAATTCTATTCTTTGGGACCACTGCTTGAAAAGATCCAGTTTTTGGTGGAAAGAAGTTTTTCTTGCATTGCGAGGTATTCTTGTTGGCTGCAGTTCTCACACTGGTTTATTCTGGCAATTTAAAGATCTATGATCAGGCCATTGAATGCTTTAACCTTTAAACAAAGATCGATTGCGTAAGTGACAGTGAAATGGGAGACATGGGTGTGCCCCATTCATGCCAAACCTGAAAAAGGAAGACAGTCAACTTTTTAGTGTTAAGGAACTGTGTTTTTAATGAAAAACTCTTGAGTGACTTTATGTCCTGGATCACTATGTCCGTGCCTTTATGCAGGCTCAAGTTGGTTGCATTTTGGAAACTATGTTGCCTGTAAAACTGCTGAAGTTCCTTCTAAGGGTTTGCATTAATATATACTTGAAGTTGATGATGTCTGCTACTATAAGCAATATAGGAATTGATCCTTCATCTAAAGGCCTGAGTCATTAGAGCTTCAGTTGAAGAGTCAGATACTTAACCGAAACACCTCATCTTCTGTAGACTGAATCCTGTGGAGTACAGCATGTTGTTCATCAATAATAAAAGCTTTGCAACAAACGCCTGAAATGTGTATCATTCAGTTATTTCTATCATTATTTCATTTTAAATGCAAACCCTACAGTATCTATCATAAGGAGATCTTCGAATGTGTTTGTAGGAATCGCATACAGGAGCTGGTTTATGAATGGGACCAGTAGCCTTTGAACTTCCTGATGTGAAATGCTGTACTGCACATCTGTTCTTTTGGAGTACTTCGTCCCATTTCAAATCTCTGGTGATAGAATTTGCACTTCAGTGGGTTTGTAAAATGCTTTCTCTGACAGTTTGCTTGTTTAATGATTTTTGAATTTTCTCTGTGTTTCTGAGAGACAGCCATGTTTTTAGTGCTAAGAGATACTGATTTAGTCACTCTGAAAGGTAGTGTGGGCGCAACACAAGATAAATGCCAGGTCAAAGATTTGGGTTCCATACAGTTGAATTCCACTTGCATGGCATAATTTTTAGTCTACAAATGGGCATTTATTAAGAATAAGATGGCCATTAGCTATTTTCTGTAACGTTTGGGACTGCCAAATGTAATAAACAGTATAAGAGTAGTGAATTGTGTGGTGTAAGCTGCTCTTCTGCTGCTGCCCCGCCCCCCCCGTTGTTTTTTGGTTGTTTTTTTTTTTTGTGTGTTTTTTTTTAATCTGAGAAGTGTAGCTGGTTTAGACGATTGGCCTTTGGAAGTAGGTGTGTTGGGGATGTGTATTGCTTTTCGTAAAGTGTAGTGACTCATTTTTGAGACAGTTTTGTGATTAAACTCATAAAATTCTATACTTAATCATGGTTTCAAGATGAGGATGCTATTTTTTGGTTTTAATTTATTTCATGATTTTACCCTGTGCTGTTAAAATTGAAATCTATACATCTTTAACCTTTATTATTTTTTTCAAATCAGAGTTACGTATTAAGGAGTTAGATGTGACTGGTTGTAGAAGCCCATGCTATTGAGCACTGTTCTGTGTATGGTTTGAATTGGTGGCTTGTCGTCCACAAGTATTGGAGTATGTGCATTAAGTAGTCAGAGTGCATGGGAACTAAAAGGTATGCCCAGCAGAAGGGGGGATATTGTATGTTTTCCAGCTGGGCATGGTGGAAAAGAGTATTTGCAAATCGTTCTGTTGGAAGGAATAGCAACATGCTGGAATTGAGTAGAACTTGTAACTTAGGCTATATTTGTTAGTGTTCAACCAAGACAGGTGGTGGTATGGCTGCAAACTCCGCAGTACCTTCCTCTAATGGATTGCATTCTTCTTTATCCAGTTGCTTTTTTTTTTTTAAATCAGAAAATCCACCTTGTCTACACAGAGTCATACTGTAGTTGTGGGTGGGGAAAGGATAGTTAGAAACAAGTTCTCCGCATATAGGTGGAAGCTTAGTCTGTTACTCTGCCTCTGTCCTGCTGTGAATCATCATGGTGACTTCCGGCTTAGAAGTGAGGTTGACTGTGGAGCCTGATACTAAAGGCACTTGCTATGAGTATGGACAACTCAGGTGTACATCTGTGTTTCAAATTTGTCAAAGCCCTGAATCCTGGTCTTTTGGATCCTAGATGAATGTCCTTAATAGATGGTTTTAATGTTTTTTTCTTTTGTGAATTTTTTTTTGTGAATTTTTTTGTGCACCTCCCCCTGCCCCTGATAATAGAACTGGTTCTGACCTGCTGTACTTGTACTGTGTCCATTGAAGCAGGCTCTGTTTTCTAGTTCAGTAGTATCCCTGAAAATACATAGAGGTACATATAGAATTGATTTTAAGCTTGGTACAGGCATGTTTTTCCATTTAGTATCTGTTAATCTCTGTCTCTATATTGGATGTCTAATTTGATAGGGTTTGGGAAGCATTACGCAAGAAGGAGGTCTTCTGTCTGGCTCCAGGGGAATATTAACAAAAGCAGTCTGTGTTGACAACCTGCATGGCTATTTGCCCTGCAGCTACAGGGTTCTGCAGGATGTGTTGCCTGTGAAAATTCAGCGTGAAGTTTTACTTACCAGAAGACTCTGTCAAGTTCCTGAGCACTGTTTGAGTGTATTACCATTTTACTTGGTGTTTAGCGCATATTACAAATATAAATGCACACTAGTAGCTAAAATAGTTTGGACTTGCACTTTGTAGTACATAAATGCCAATTCTGAAATGTGCATGAATGTAGCCCCCACACCTGTTACTGCTGTGTAGCGCAAGTAGACCTGATTTCTTTCCTGAAATGAGGTATACCAGCTCTTCCATTCAGAAGTGGTACTGATCGTTAGTTGTGTGACGGTATCCAGAGGGCTGTAGTCCTCTTATGTTCGCATTGCAATTTTTTTTTGTTCAGACTGCCACATCAGGTGGGAAGGGGGAGGGATAGTCTGGGTATTTGCAGACGTTAGCAGTGAAGAACTACAGCTCTTAATGGGTATTACTGTGGCGCTTTTCAAGGTGTTTACTGGGTATAAGATTCTCCAAAATATTTTTCTGTGCAAGCTGTTTTTCATGCACATGTGATTATGTTCCAGTGTTTCTCACTTTTATATGTGAGCGGCATCCCCATTGTCTAAGCATAATTAAGCAGCCACAAGAGGGGTATATATGAATGACAGTGGAAAAAGGAACATGGTAATGTGGAGGGGTACCTGTATGTGAGATTTCAGTGATGTGATGGAAAATCTTTGTGGGGCACCCTTCCTGGTATACTGGCTATGCTAACTTTAGAAGTTACCAGCATTCTGAGACTCTTTGATATAATGGTATTTCAGTATTTGAAACCAGTTTCCTCCCATTTAGATGTTTTTTTATCCTTTGTGTCTTAATGTACCTTTACCAATTTTATGTCTCCTGTGGTGCTTAAAACTCCATACTTCCCACCCTATTAGCATTGGTTTTTACACTTTCTTCGTGAAAATTCCTGACCCATTTTCATCTCCATTCTTCTAAAATAAATCTTTGTTTCCTTGTATTTTCAGAATAGGCTACCAAGAATATTTATTTCTGAAAATCAGGCCACCTCTGGTGCTTGAACCCTTTTGGAACTGAACTTCAGACTGAGCAATTGGTGGTAGTTTTCTAATATTTTATAATAGTTGCTCTTCTGTATCACCTTGTATTCAAACAACAGCACAGAAAATCATTCTGTTTAGTCTGAAACTTAAGGTGTTTTTACAAATACATATTTGTTGTGTCAGTCTTGATAGATATTTTCTTATGCGTATGTATGTACGTTGTTCTCTGTTTAATACTTTTTTTGCAAGCTCCTTTATTCATTGCTTTATTGTCGTCTTTATGCCTGCTAGCTGATAGTCAGTGTTAACATTTCCGAAGACTTGTGTCCGAATCAGGAGATCTTCGCAGAAGTGACAGTTACTGAGATATAAACTTTGGGTTTTTTTCTTAGGTAAAACAGATGGCTGTTAATGAAGACTCTGGCTTTAATTGGTCTTTATTTATTTTTTTTTCCTTTCCGTGTGGGTTTTGATTGTATTTCCAAAGTTATTTACCTAATGAAATCTAAAACAGCTATTCATTTGATGTATGATGTCTTCACTGAAATCTAGATGAAAATCTGTAGCCTCCTAGATAGAACTGGTTTAACATTTTCAAAAAAGATAAGTATCAAAGTTAGCTATCTATATGGTCTGAAGTGTGACATGCTTGCACCTCAGTTGTGATGTTCTGTGTTGGTGTAGTTAAGAATTGCTAGAATAAAATCAGATTTAGTAGTCTTAAATTTTAATATGTGGTTAACTATTCATTAGCTCTAGAACAATTGCTAAGTTAAGGTGCTGCAATTCTACTTGAAATAGAATTATTATGGTAAAAATAACAAAAAATGTTCCTATATTCTCAAACAAAACCCAACCATTTCAGTTGCCTGTGAAAAATGTACTGCTACTTTAAAAAACAAGTTTTTGAGAAAAAAGAAGCATAACTATGCAGGATTTGGTAAGATGAAGTTCTATAGAAAATTTGTCATAATCTCCTAAATCTTCAGGTTATAAAACGTTTTCAGGGACAGAATAGAGAGCATTCTGTTTGCTGATAGTTTAAATTTTTTTTTTTAATTTCCTGTATAATGTAGGTGTGTCTGTACATACATACACATCTACATTTGTAAGTATCTCTTACTGTATTTAAAAGCAGTAACCGGGGAGTAGAGGGTTGCCTCTTACGGGGGATATCAGAATTAATGCAGAGTGATTCACTATATTAACTCGAGTCAACAAATTTTTCATCAAAATGCGATTGGTTATGGACACTGTTGGCTGAAAATGACTAAGCTTCCTGTATTTTTTTTCAGGAAGCCTACACTACTCCACTGGGTTTACACCTGTCTGACAGAAACCACTTGCAAAGGATGTCTTGTAGCTGATATTAAGTGTTCTTTGTTCAGTGGTGGCAGGTTGGTCCCCTGTCTGCCCCACCATGTCACTTTTTTCCAATTCTCATTGATTTGCATATATTCTATTTTATATCCTGTTCTGCAGATCTGTGCCTTTTATGAAGCAGTATCCCTCATTTTTCAATGATAATTGACTTCAGGAAGAATTATTTCTAAGTTACTAGTGTCTCCTATTCTCCATCTGATTGTAGCATTTGTTTTGGTGATATTAATTCTCTGCAGTAGGTTTCGAAACTGTTGAATTTTTTATTTTATTGTTTGTTTCTTACAGTGATAGTGTGTTTCTTTCACTCTAGTTCCTAGAACGTTTTTATGCTGTTTACCTTTCAATTAGTTTTCATGTTAATTTTTCCTTGTAAACGTAGCAACTTTGACCTTAGTTCTGCTGATTGCTGCTTCATCTTCTCTCTTCTAGATTATACTGAAGATGTAACTTTTTTTTTTTTCAAATGATGCTTATGGTAGAGAAGTCCTAGGCCACAGTAGTGGCTTTTAAAGAAAATTCATCTCAATTGTTATCGTCAAGTTATGCTTGTAGGTAACATGGGCAGCTGCTTTTCTTTTACATTGCTTGCAGTGTTTATTCCTGTGGCCTGCTGCATGAAGCAGTAACAATAGGAAAACAAATTAGCCAAAATTGATGATACATTTCTTCAGAAATGCATGAGGAGGATCAGTTTCCATTGTTCTGTACTACTTATTGTCCCTGAAATGATACAGACTTTGATCTTAAATACTATTAGCAGATTAGAGTAACTTCCCAACAGTCCAATATGCCATAACAATTTTGCAAGAACAAAGTTACTGAAGAGCCCAGTTCATGTTTTCACTTCTTGAAGCCTGAGTCTTTTGAGGCATGAACATGTTTGTGTCTGGCACGCTGTACTTCTAATGCTCTCGCTGAGGCTTTTACATAACATAGTCCGTATACGAAATGCAAGGAGAGTGAACTTGTGCTGAGACAGAAATTTTATAACGCAGTATGAGCTTCACAAACATAGCGTATAAAGAAGCTTTGAAAGCTGTAGTGGGAATTGATATTGAGTAAGAAAGTAAGGGAATTTAAGAGTATTGTGCCATCCATGTGTAATATGAGAGCCTTCAGTGGAGGATCTGCTGAATTAATATAGGTTATCTTCAATCAAATATGAACTGTATGCTTTTCTGTGCAGAAGTAAATGAGATGTTCTTTTAAGTCATCTACAGCCCAGGAGGTGGTGTTTATCTGCCAGTCATTGATGGGGGCAAAAAAATAGTTTAACTGCTGAAGAATTCAGACTAGTCTTTTTTGTTTCTTGCTTAGCTGAAGCGAACCTTGTTCACACTTCTGTTGCAGAGCAGGAGCTAGGACTGAATCAGGAGGTTCTCAGGACGGTAGCTGCTGTCACTGTTCCTAGAAAATCACGTGTGCATTTTGGTGAATTGTGGCATGGAGAAAGGAATGGAAGAGAAGCCTTTCAGAACATTCTCTTATGATACTGAGGTGGGGAGAATGAGCCCAGCACATATATAAACTTCTGCTTTTGTGGTATGTAGATATCCCTCAGACTGATCGGTAGTAGATAGCATAATCATCACTTCAGTGTCCGGCACTGTCTGCGTAATTACTTTCTTTTCCAGAAGGGTAAGATATCCCATAAGACCTAATTAACATTACATTTCTAAGCATTAGTGTGGTATGTATTTCATTTGTAAAGAGTCCACTGATGTGTCTCTCTTCGTGTTTTCTCACATGGAATTTTTTTCTTGCTTCCAGTTCCCATTACCTGCTTGCAGAGCCCACCCATTCAGGTTACTGCTTTCTAGAGAAACAAGAAATAAGAAGCAGGAACTGTTTGTTCCCCTTCCCCTCGCCGATGGAAGGCTTGTCTATATATACAGTAGTGTTTTCTGTTGTGAACTTTAAGGTTCTAGGAACATCTTTAGGCTTTGAATTTGACATTTTACACGTTGTCTGCATTAAACCACTGTAGTTTTCTTGAACAGTTTATTTATTACCTAGTAAAATTCAAATAATTTATTTCACTGTACATTACTGCCCAGCTGTTGCCATGATAACAATTTAAATTGCTGGTTTTTTGTTTTCTGTAGTTGTCAGTGTGTTCTCTATGTTTTAAATAAAAATTTGCTGACTCAATGCCCTCCTCTCTTTTCGTATCGTTAATACATTAAAGAATTAATAATTACCATTTTGTCATGTTGTGCCATTTGGTCCCACTACTTTCATCTTAGTCAGTCGTGCTTGTCACGAGTAACAAAGGACATCATTACATCATCTTATTTAGAAACTATTGAAAAAAGCTATATTGATTTTTTTTTTTGTGTTTTCTTTTTAGTATAATAGTCGAACAATGATTTGAATTTGTGCTGTAAAATATAAATAGTGGCAACCAGTGATAATAGTAAAGTTTTTTCTTCATATTAGTTGAAGTATAAATAACATCGCCCTTCCTTCTCATTTATGAAGTAGAGCTGTAGTATCTATCAGTGACTTCTAATACAATATTCAGAATTTTGGTTTTATCTGTTGGATTGTTATTTTTTTTTGTTATTGTGTATTCCCAACTCTAGGGTCTTCTTTTCTTGAGAAGACATCTTGTTCATAGTAGCCAAACCTGCCATTTGCTTTATGGGGTTGGCGTTGTTTGGTTTGGGGGGCAGGGAGGAATGTTCTCACAACAGAGGAGAAAAATATTCTAGTTACTTTCCCTTTGGTATAATAAGTAGTGAACATACAGTGATTTGGTAGTGCATTTTGAAGATTATAGTGGAACTATTTTTTCCCTTTTGTGAACACATACGTTTTGCTAGCTTTTTCCAAGTTGACACGTACATGAAGCCTTTTTCTTCTTCACTATATTGTATTTAAACGTGTGCTAAGAATTGGTGGTTGAATTTGTGAAATCAGAATGCCCCCAGTCACAAACCATGATGTCGCAAGAGGGGGTTTGTGACTGTTGTGTCAGAAGTGTTGACAGTAGTGTATTACTTCAGTTAAATTTTAGTAAAGCAAACAACAGGAGTCTTGTTACTTTTTTCATATCATGTAAACCGGCTTGTTTTGCTGCAGCCATTCCTGTGTTTGTGTCCTGCCTCTGCTCTGGCTGCCACCCTGCGAAGCAGCTGTGGTTGATTATTTTGCCAAGTTCCTAAATTCTTCAGGTTTCCCTTTTATCTTCATGAAGCCTTGAACAAAGGGAAGGAAGTGTACGACGTTGTGTAGCAATCTTCCTTTTCATTTCAGGGTCTTTCTGGTTAATTTGTCAATACTAGCAATTCTGAAGGCTGGCTCCATTGAGTGCACTTACAAGTCCATACGATGTGGAGAAATAACAATAACTAAAAACCTGAGGGGTTTTTAGCTTCCTTAGAATTCTTAGTATCTCAGGGTGATTTAAACTGGTTGCGTAAGTGGTGCCATAGATGGCCTTTGCCGTTACAGATCCACTGAAATTAGATCTTTTGGTTATTCTTTCAAAGAAACCATATACAGATACGTGTAGTTGTGACCTCCTCTTCAGAATGCTTTGCATCTGTTTGTTCAACTAAGACAAATTCTTATCTCTGCAGAAAAATACTTGTTCCTTTCTAAAGACGTTTGTGGAGGGGTTTGATGGGGAAGAAAGTGTCTTGACCAAAACCAGAGTTGGATAGACCATTTTGTCTAGCTGAATCTGCTCTGGCTACTAGGGAGAATGAGAGCCACGTAGTGAGCAGTCTGCTGGTCCTCCAGAGACTCAGGAGGCTGGCTTTGGTGCTCCTGACAAGGAAGTAAAGGTCGCTCTTAGTTTCTGTTTCATTTTGTTAGAAAGTGCTAGAAGACTTTTAAAAATGTGTGTGGAACAACTTTCACAATTTAAGTTTGCATAAATAGAAGTGTTTTCCTGGTAATGTTGCAAATAAGTTAGAGATCAACTGAGAGGGTGTACTTAATGGTGTAGCTGAATTGCACTTAAAGTAACCGTTAACTGTAAGTGAACTGTTACTTAAAGGGGAAGTGCTGTTTTGCAGCTCTGGTCTTCTATGCCTTGCCTTGTGCTGGCGTTAATAAGATGGCTTAGCAGTGTCTTCAAAGTGTATTCTAAGGCAAAGGGAGAATGCCTTGTTCAGAATTGGTATGAGTTGCGTGAAAGACTTGGGCCCCTAGCTTTTTGTATTCCTACTATATGTAGTGCTTCAGATACTTGTGATACATCTTTTAATAAGGATTTACTTAAAAAGGGGCTGGGGACATGTTGAGGGTCCCAGGATGCTTAGCTGTTTACGTGTATGTGATTTATAATTTCCTTGAGCATCCTGTGTAGAAAAATCCTGTTATGTTTGTTCGTAAAGTCAAGTTCCCTCTAAATACCTGTAGCCATCTAATTAAGGAAAGTTTCCCCTCCAGCAGTTTTTGTAAGCTACCTGTTGTGGTAGCGGTTTCGATATGCTCTGAAGAGTGACTGAATCATAGAAGACAAACTAATTGAAGAAAATGTCACAGTGTGAATATTCTCTTCTGCAGCTGCAGCAGGTATTGTGTATCCTCAGAAAATGGAAGGCCTATCTGCAAATTAATCTGTAACAGCAACGTTAGGGGCACCAGCAAAAATCATGTTACGATTTGTAGAAATCCAGAGATGAGACCAAAAAGCAGGTAGACGAAGCAAGGCACAAACCCCGTGATTCTGCATTAAAATATTTGCAGATTGGAATAGGTTCAGCAGATGAGCCTGAATGCTGAGAATCGCATCACACACACATAGTAATTTTAAGAAACTCACTTTGGATTTGTGTGCTTTGCTTCTGATTCCAGGGATCATATTCTTTAGATTGAGAGTTGGCTGACTCCAAGAGGTATTCATAGTGGTGGAAATAAAATTGAAGGAGTAGTACCTTTGATTAACTGTCAACAGAATTCCAGTCCTGCCAGTGCAGTTTGCTAAGGCAAAATGCACAGCGTGCATGAACAATTCTGCAGCAGTTCTTTGATGCAGAGGCAAATGCACGTCTTGATTTAATGTCTTCAGAATGTGGCCAAATAGCCACAGTTTGAAATACGTAATTTAAATGGTTTTATTAAATGAATTTAATACCACACATAGCCTAATAGATTTAATATATGTGTTACCATTTTTGCTGCTGTTTTTCAGCAGCATAGATTTGTTTTTATTCATCAGAACTGTATTTCTGAAAACAGACACAAAATAAGGATATTCTGAATGTGGAAGTAGGCGAAAGCATATGCAATACATCTCGAGCTTGGGGTACAAACTGAGACCCACCCACTCATTTGGCCACATGTATGGCTTTGTATCCATTGAGTACAGCAAGGCTGATCTTATTATGGGTTACGATTTAAGAAAACAATTTAAAAACTAACATAGCAAGATAAAAATGTCAAATTAAAATACAGTTTAGATCAGTAATTTGGATTCTCCACAGGTGTTTTTGAACTGTTTCTTAACAGTTCCTCATTTTACTGTTGTAATTTCTCATTACCATGATTAGTACAAGTGTACACAAAGTAAATCACAAATATGGGCAAGACAACTAATTTAGTATTTGGACTTAAGTATTACAGGATGGATTGATCTTTTTTCTGCTTTAGAATTTCCAGTTTTAATAAAATGACTTAAATTACAGTAATCAAAGACCTTAATACTTAAACTGAAATGACGAGCTTCATTATTAAAATGAAACTGTTCATAATTGCAACCAGTTTTAAAACATAGTCAAACCGTGAGTTAGTGAAAGTTGTGCATTTAACCAGCTGGAATTAGAATTCGTTTGATGTCTGTCAGGCTTTTGAGAACTGTTAGGTTTACTGCTGCTGCAAAGGACCTTCCCTCCCATTTAAGTTTATTCGTCTGCTTCATTCTGATGGCTAGTATGTTCAAAATTACGAAACTGGAAGTTCAGAAAGTTGGGAAACCAGTTTATTTATTTGTTTGTTTGTTTGTTCATTCCCAAAGTGTAAATAGGGTCATGAGGTAGGAATGTAATAGATTAAAGATCATCACCATTGTGGTGAATAGAAGGTATCAGTTCAGTTTATTAAAAATGCGTTTTTGCAGCACGGAGCATACTTTGATCGTGTGTGCTGCTTAAAAACTTCTGGGGCAACTTTTCTCAAAATAAAAGTCGTTTCTAGTTGGATTCGTGTTTCTAGCTTTACTTAGTCTACAGTAACTGTGTAGTAAGTAGAAGGTAGTAAACTGTATCTTATGACATGATAGAGGTAAATGAAAAGAATCAGATCTTGGTAAGTATATGCTAAGGTATATAAATTGCCTAAGCAAGCATGTTGAGGTAGTATATTCTTCAGTTTAGCAAAAGCTAGTGAAACAACTGGTAGAATGAAATAACAGAATCCTTTAGAAAAAATTAACACAGAACAAGAATAAAATCAGAGAGGTTTCTTTCTTGCAGATTTGAAGAATAAATTTTTTTTTTTTCATTTTTTTTAAGTTAAAAATCATCATGTATGTTAGAGGTTTGTTTTGTGTTTGGGAAATTGAATGTTTCTGGAGTCCACAAATAAACCAGAGAATTGTTCATTTGCTTTCAATTTGCATTCGAATCGGTGAACTTGTAAATACTGTTCCATTTGAAAAGTAATAAAGTAATGCTAACTACAAGCTACTGAGAGTGTTCGTAAACTTCTTGCCTTGCAGAGTAACAAGAAACTTTATTATTTCTCAAAAAGTGTATAGAAAATGTATTACTTGCTTTAGTTAAATACAGAATTTTGAAAACCTTGTATTTCTTTTCCCAGGCTGTTCGCTGCTATGAATCGCTAATTTTGAAAGCTGAAGGAAAGGTCGAGTCTGATTTCTTTTGTCAGTTAGGTCACTTCAACCTCTTATTGGAAGATTATCCAAAAGGTAAGGATTTTTAGTACTTCTGATAAATGTCATCGTGGGATTGTCATTTGATGTAGGTGATGCAATAGAATGAAAAGCATTGGGATAACTCACTGTTTTCTCAGTTTGTACTGTATTTCAAAGCCTATAACAGAGTAAGACTGATGTCTTTATGAAAACAGTTGTATTCTAACTTCCCATTATTCCTTTTTTTTGTAATTGAAAAAAACAAACCAGAACACTACTGGTTCAGGTAGGAATATGAAGTTTGTTTAGTTTATACAATAGTACCACACTGCCTACTTCATTTTCTGATTCAATATTACATGACTGTACAAACAGTTGAACCCATGCCTCTGAAGGTTTCCTATGGGGACTGGGAGACATGGGTGCATAGGGTAAGAGCCTGTCTTAGTGCTTTCATGTGTGTCCAGATTCTCAACTAGGCTAAAAGTGTTAATTCAAAAGCAAAAATCTGCACTTAGTGTTTCAAGTTCTGTTTTAACTACGGAGTAGAAGAATGGGTGCAGGGGTTTGGGGGTGAGCGGCTGGCTGGGTTTTCTAGGTCTCTGCTTCATCAGTCTTTGAAATTACTTAAGTGTTTTTTGCCATCGTTGCAGCCAGTGAATATAGAAGCTTATGCACACTTGTGCTTTGTTGCTTGTGGGTCAGTAGAGTGCTTTTTTGGTAGTGGTGTGGATTCCCAAAGATATTCTGCTGTGTTGCTGACAGAGAGAGACACAGGGCTAGATCTTTGGCTCGTCCTGTTTCCACCTCATGTGACACTGGGTGTCAGGCCGAGTGTTAGGTAGCTGCCTGCCTTTCAGTGATTGTGGGAGGTATGGATGAGTAGAAAGCCTTTTTGGATCTTGCTCTACCTAACTGATTAGAAACAGGTCAGAATATTGAACTTTTTTCCTGGAATGTCTTTTCTCATTGTTACTGCTTTTTAGTTTTAGTATGAACACAGTTCTGTTTGACTTTGTGTACGGAAACAAATAACAACCCCATCCCGAAAATGTCTACTCCCACCCCACCCTTTTTTTCCAAACACACAAAAATGCTGGTTTACAGCTACCTTGTTGTGGGTCAAAAGCACTGCGTAGTGATTCAGGCTAGCTGTGGACCATTTCTTAACAGTGTGTCTATATGTCCACTTGTTCACTGTATCTAACATACAACAGTGTGAGTTAGGTTCCTGTAAACCTACCTCGCCTTCGTTTTTTAGGTGACAAGTTTAGATTTGATATTACTAGGGATGAATTTGCATTTGCCTAAATTCAGTATGGAAGTTCAGAAGGCTTTGAGTGATTGAGGCATCTGTCTCTTTCTGTTGAATGTATGGGGAGCTTAGGGACCTCAGTACCCATAACGTGTACCAGCATCTTAGGAACCCACAACTTGTATCTACATCCCATCCAGCTGGTGTAATATAACCACTGGTGTTTCCAGTTTCAGAGATATGGGAGAACCTGAAGGGAACATGGCAATATGCTGGCTATAGAATTTCCTGGAGAATGGTCTGATCACGTGTTTTTTATTATTTTGTGTTATTCATTTTATTTTTCAAAGAAAATTCAACCACTCCCTCTGCAAACAAATTATACTTGTTTCTGATGAGCCTAATACAACTTGGTGTGGTGTGTGTGCAGTATGGTTTACTGCATATGTTTTATTTTGCAAAAACAGCGCAGCATTGTGGGCTGAACTGTATTAACTCTGCTGTTGAGTTGATAATGACTAGACATTGCTACGGATCAGAGGCGGGGTTTACTGGTGGGAGTCTGTTTTGTGCTGTTTATATAGTTTTAAGAACAAGCATAAAAAATACAGATGATGGTTGAAAACACCGGTTCTCCAGAACTGGAAACAAGTATGAGAACAACTGTGTGGGGAAAAAGCATTTAGGCATTAAAAACCTGAATTAAAATACTTAGTATTTTCTTAGATGCCTGTGTAAAGGCACATCTCTGTCATGAAAGAAGTCTCAAGTAGTGAAAGAACTTTGTTAGTGATGAATTATAGAAAAAAAAAATGAGGTGTATCTGTATTTTCAAGGAAATGGAGTAGTAGTGAAAATAATACTGGAGGAATTTGAAGTGATAGGAAAAGGGAAGTTAAAGGTTTTTTTTTTATGAAGTGAGGGACAAATGTTCACAACAGTTGTTGAACTCCAGTACGAAAGATCATAAAAGTACTATGCACAACGTAAAAAGACATGTGTTCTATAGTAAATTTACTGCTCTTATTTAAAAGAAGTAGAATGCTGGTGTATTGCTTTATAAATTCAAAAAGAAATTCGATTCCACTCTGTAAATTCTGTTACTTTTAATTGTCATGCATTCTAATTGTAATTATAGTTAAATTTTAAATGCTTCGGGACTGAGAAGTAAAGGGAGTTCAGAAGTGTTGTGATCTCACTAATGTATATTTTACCCAATTTTTAAGTCCTGAAGTTCCAGAATTGTAAAATGCTGAAGCAGGATGATCTTCAGAACTATAAATCTGTTTAGTCTGAAGTTAGTCTTGGACAAAGTTGTGGAGAAGTTGACGTGTTTAATAAATTGGATGTAATTAATAAAATACCACAAGATAGCAGCATGACTAATGCTGCACAGCTCTCTTTTCCTTGGAAGCCTGTTATTTATTTAATTAAAGATTTTTAATAAATGTGTACACCTTGGTGTATAGTGTGGAAAGGTGTGCCCTTATTAAAGGCAAATGTCATAGTGTTCTTTGTGTAAAAACACTTGTAATACAGTTTGTGCAAAGCAGAACAAAATTGTTAGTTGGTTGCGGAAGTATGCTCGGTGATGAAGATAACGCAATGCTCAGTTGATAAGAGAGATGACTGTAGGACTCATAGCCCAGAAAAGAGGGACCTTGAGAAAGATTCATGGCAGGTTACTGCATGTCATTATTGGAACTAACCAGGCAAATACTGCCCTTGCTGCATGTACACAGGGAGTATCAGTTAGCGGCAGACTACCTTTGAATGTGGAGTAAGTTGATAGCTGGTGCCTTGCTGAAGTCTAAATACATCTAGCATATATATTAATATTTTAAAATGAAACCTATTAAATGTTGTTGTAATTTCTCTTGAAGTGCATTATGTTTTCTGTCACCTGTAGCCAGTGAAGTCCAGATTTAATGTGCTTTTTTTCATAAAGAAGTACACTTCTCCAGCAAGAGTCATGAGTTTACATCGGAAATTACTGGATGAGGTTTGTTCTTCTCTGTATTGTATCTGAGGTTAGACTAGAGTATCACAACATTTTTTCCTAGCATTTAAAATATCCGAAGCTGGTCTGCAGCTTGTTGTTTTCACAAAATGCAGTATGTTTGAATTGCTATTGTTAGCTAAAGGGTTTTCCCTGCAACCATGAAATTGAGTTGTCTTGTTAATTGCACTTTGCTACTGTTAGGAGAAGGTCCTAGGCAAGGTATCAACGTTTTTGCAGATTTTGAATACTGTGAGCCACTGACTTGTATTCAGACAATTATAACCAAAATGGATTGAGTCAGCTTAGCAACTATGTTCAAGGTGGTTTCTGTGCTCAGTTTTCATTGTCTTGATCATCACTGGTTAGAATTTGGTGCCAGGATTTCCCAAAATGAGAACGTTCACTCCGCCCAGTCAAAACTATTCTGTCTCCTCAGTAGCATTTTCTTAACTCTAATCTGATCTCTTCCTCCGTTTTCTTTTAACGAGGCAGCTACTCCCCAGATGTTTGATTGTTTCAGAGGTTTCCAAACCCGTTGTTCCCTGGGCGTGTCTTTAGTTCTTCCCCCCCCCC
>Ga0065711_1036461_pt1 | contig 20961 bp, 11 predicted proteins | sample Hoacrofraction12_FD_59098 | JGI IMG/M metagenome (GOLD analysis project Ga0065711, IMG submission 59098) | Hoatzin crop microbial communities from Cojedes, Venezuela - Epithelial fraction 12 v2 (version 2) | ecosystem: Host-associated > Birds > Digestive system > Esophagus > Crop | place...
AGAAGAGACAAGCTAGCATGACAGTGAACCTTGGATCAGAAAAAGACAACATCAGAGAATCAGAGTCAGTTCTGACTTACAGTCTATAAAACTCCATTTACGTTCAGTGGGGCTGTACAGAATATAAGTCAGGGTTGCTTGGGTAGAATAAAATCCTTAAAAAGACAAAGAAAACCCTAAAGCTAGCAGGCCATAGAGAACCACAAAGGTATGTCACCTGTCAAAGAGGTTGTAAGGCTGTGATTTATTAAAGTGCTGCCTTTGCTAAGAGCTTGATCTAAAACACGTTTAACCCAGCAGGAGTCTTTCCACGGACTTTGGATCAGGCTCTGAAACAGCAATGCTCAACCGGCTGATAAAGTGAATAAGAGCACATATCTTTTCTATTCACAAAAGCAAGGAGGAGATTTTAAATTGCTTTGTTTCAGACAAGCTATTTACAAACAAAAAGCAGGGCTGATGCATGCACAGTGCCTTGTTAGAAGAAGGTTGAGGGGAGTTAACACTAATCAGTGTTAATTAGTGGCTGACATGAATGCCACAGAAAAATTTAAATGAAACATTGCATATATTCACTAGTCTCAGTGGTTTTTCAGTGTTTTAATAGATACAAGTGCCTGTAGATGAGAAGTGATTACTGGTTTAAACGAAGGGTCTATCTGACCTAGTGCCCTGTTTCCGGTGGTGACCATGAGCACACACTCGGGGACAAGAAAAGGATGAGTATGTCCTTATGTCATGCTATACTGCATATTTTCTGGTCACTACATATCTTCACATGAAACAGTTTTTGAATCTGCTCGCCAAATACAAATGGGAATATGCAGCACAGTATATGAACGCATAAAGCAATATACTCCCTTGTGCCAGGAGCATTTTCAGTGCAACCCTTTTCTTGCCGTTAGACCTGCCTGTAGATCACTCAAGACCCTCTTGCAGATGAAGCAAAATTGCAATGCTTTTTCATCTCATGTACTTTGGAAAGTATTAGGGGGAAGCTGTAAAGTATCCCTGCAATGGCAGAATTTGGATTCACTCTTGGCCTTGATTTGGTACTGTACAATTATCTGCAATTCCTTCATTTTCTGCACCACACTGGGTTCCTTAATCCCAGTGCTTTTCATTCAGAATTGTTAGCATAAGCCAAGAATTTTTCCACCCCCTATCAGAAGTGCGTTCATAGTCCAGATTTGGAGGGCAGGTAAATGGAGGGATACTTTGTTCAACTGAACAAAAGAGCTCTGTCTGCAGTAATATGTTTTAATGTCTTCAAAGCGAGATCTTAGGCTGAACTTCAATAGTTGACAGAGTGCTCCATTGACAGAGGTGACAGGGCAACAATTTTATTTTTTATTGAACTATGTCTCAAAAATTCAGTCAGGACACAAATGATAAACAAACATTCACAGGGAAAAATAGATTATCCGGTTTCCAGGACAATTAGCGCCTAACACATTCTTCTCAGGAGACAGCTGAAATATTACAGGTGACATTCAGCACTAGTTTTTCTTTGATGTCTAGTAGTGTTGGTGAAAATTGTTGGCTTGACATAGGTCAAGAGTCTATAGCATTTTTTTAATAACTGATCAGACAAGAAACCAAATAAAACAAAAATACAGCCTTGTCCAAACTGCATACTGTCCCCCTGCATCAGCTTGGCAAAGTGAGATCAGCTCTAGGGACAAACTAATATTCAGTCTCAATGCTTATTCACACTTTGCCTGCTCTGTTGATCCCATGATCATGTTCCAAACTATTCCCTTTTCTGAGTGCTTCATTTTTTTGGGGACCAGAACTGCCTCGTCTGCTAGCTTATTTTACATAGATATCAAATGAAATAGTGTTCAGGTAGATACAGCTGAAGAAATAATTTGCCCTTTTATTAAAAGCCATCAGAACCTGCCATGGCAGGAATGCACGTGTATAGCTAGCTTTCTACATGGTCAGTAAAAACAAATGTTTGGACCATTCAGAGCTCATGGAGTTTCATCACAGTATCTAATTGTGTAAAGACAAAAACTCAGAATTCTATTCTTTCCAGACCACTTCTCGTAGGATGTTGACCAGAACAGGGAAGCTGGGTTGCTTCATGGACTGGACCTTTAGTCCACATATGGATTTTCTTGGTTTCCATTTCCATTCACTTAGATTCCCACACATACCACTCAAAAGAAACTCTGAAGTCAAAATAAAAATATCAAAATTTGAGCTAAATTTGAATATATTCAATTATTCTGATCTCTTAGGAAGTGAAAGACTGTTACTCCTGATACAGATCAGAAGATTCAAGACATAATTTTATTCCTGATGGGCTTTAACACACAAATCCAAAGACAGAGAAACAGTGACTTCACCAGAGAAACTTCCACCTTGGGCTGAGATAAGCAGCACTTATTTTAGCCCAGTTTTCATGGCATCCCTTTCATTTAATATTTGTAAGAGATTTCTGGTAGAGCTTCTTAGAAAAAATTACTTTGGACACATTTTCTTTATTTTTATTGCTGAGCAGAAAGACAAGCTCTATCACTATTGTTATACTGCTAGGGTTTATAAAGACTTTATTAATATTGGAGTCCATTTAAAGGTCAAATATCATATTACAGAGAGTAGAAAATTTGCCATAATCTCTGCATTTCTCATTAAAACCTCAGAAGGGAAACATAATACTTTTAAATAGATGTTCTTTCATTACGTATCAGCTACAGAAGATGGTAACAAAAGAAAAACAACAGTTGAATACATACGAAATACCATTCCCTTCCCACATTCAGACTGCAGAGGAGCCCAGGATACGGCCAAGGATGCAGGAGACTGCAACTGGCCTCTCTTCTGAACTCATGGGTAGCTTTCAAATGCCCAGGGCTTTGAACCCAATTGTTCTGTCTCTTGAAAGACTATCTTTAACCACCTCTGTTCTCTGTGACTGTCAGCCACATGATGTGATGCGATTCTCCAGATACTTCTTTAGGTCCTGTAAACTGTATGTAGCATGGTAGGTGGTGTAGGAAAATTGTGTTCTTTATGCATTGGACCCCAAAAGGCACAAAGCAGGTTAAAGAGAACACCAGCATATATCTCACTGCCTTTCATCAGCTTAGAAGTTGAACACTCACTGTCATTAGTGGTGCAGCACCCTTAGAGCAAAGAGAAATTCTTCTTCTTTTGCAAATGAGGACTCTTGAGCAGAAAGGAGTGTAAGTGATTTCCCCAGGTCACAGGGAAGCGTAACACTCTGCCAAGAACTCTCTCTGGGTCTCCTTAGGTTTCAGTTCAGGGCACTGAGGTCATTCCCGCTATCCTCTTAATAGCCACCTTTCTGGGACACCCGCAGTCTTTCTGGGTTTTGCTTCATATGTGGCTAGTTAAGGAAAAGGATAAGGGATTTTGCTGTAAAGTAAATCTGCAACGTTGCCAGTCCTTTTAAAAAGCCTGCTTTGAGTGGACTGGACAGCTACCTTAGAAGAGCTGTGATATGATGAATAGAAAAATGCAGGGCTCAGATGAAGTCTTGATTAACTTGTCATCCTAATCACCTCTGGAAACAGGGGGAAGAGGATATTTTAGTTTTAAATTTTCATCTAAGTGACATCTAGTGCAGCAGAAGAACATTTGCATTGTTTTCCACTAAATGTGTGAGTGGGAGAATATGAATTTGAGACTTCTCAGTGCTTTCTCTATGACAGAAAAAGACAGAATCAGAAAAGTGGTTTCTGAATCTGTATGCAGGAGATCAGGTGTTTACCACAGGACTTATGTTTTGAAATTGGTTTAGAAGAACAAGCGCTGACTGGAAATTTTCCCTAAAACCAAACCAAATTTTGAGATTTGGAAGAATCCCATCTACTTCAGAAGGATACAGAAGAAACAAGGATCTTCCCTGTTCCTTTCTGCTCCTGAATGGACCTATATTGGCAATTACTTTCCGTTTTGCCAGCTTTCACAGAATTTTCAGGCCCATGTTTCAGAATCAAGAATTTCACATATTTATGGGGCTTATCTGAATTGGTTCAAAGCTTAAAAACCAGATACAGGTAGGGAAATGTCATAGGTGTGATAGAGCACTGAAGAAAGAAGTCTTAAAAGGAAATTTTTTTTTTTAAATCATTGAATAGAGGAGAGGCCTGGAACAATTACACGTATTTACCAAAAATGCCTGCCTTTTCTCTATCTAAAAATAACCAAGAGGTCAGGGCTGTGTTGGTTACTTAACTTACTACTTATTGTACTGTGAAGTAGCATCAGGTAATTCAGTTCATTTCGAATTCATGCTGCATGAGCATCAAAGCAATAGGACTGACAGAAGAAGCAGTTACAAAACAAACAGTTACCTGATGCTGGAATGATGATGGTTTTATTGCATAGCTAGATTGTTAAACTGGTACCCTTGCTCAGTGATACTAGTTATAAAAAACTGACAGAAATATGTTCATATTGTTAGTAAGTTATACATGACTTTTCTGCCTCACTGCACCCATGCATCCTTCTACCATGGTCTGAGCCCTTTCAGAATACATTTAAGCCCCCTATGTTTCCATATACATCCACTGCCAGTTGAGCCTGGTACTTCTCAAAACCCCTGTTTGCAAGCGAAAAATCAATATAACCCATCCTGGATGAAGAAGAGCTATCACCTGCAGGGAGCTTTATGCCCTGTTTCCCTGCTCACCAACGTGAAGACATCTGCCCTCCTCTGCCTGTACTCATTCCCACCAGCTAGCTCCAGCTGCCAGAGGAAACCTGTCCACTTTAGGAACAGAAAGGGAAACTGTTCTCCAGCCAACCATTCTCTATCATTGTGTTAATGACCATGTCCCAATCTGTCTTCCTTATCCATCTGCTGTCTTCTGCCTTACACTGGGCATGGAAGGTCCTTGGTGAATGCATAGACCTTTGTGACTATACTTTTGTTATACTTCAGAAAAGGTGAGTAGATCAGGAACTTTATCCTTGATCCATGTATAACAGATTATTTTAGGAGGAGGAGAAGGAAGAGTGTCATTATACAAAGCCACAGGTGCTGGTCACCTGCACACCACCGTAAGGTCCAGGAGAGGGCATCACCTATCTGCTGCTGTTCTGTTTTGAGGCTGAGCAGGAAATTGAGCATCTCATCCACTCTCCTGCAGCTGAGGGCTGGGCTAGAGAGCCATGAGTTGCTGGAGGGCTGTCAAGTCCAATGGATTTCAGGGCCCCTAAAGTCAGCAAAGGGATACAGTAAAACGGTAAGAAGACCTGGCCAAAACACGTGATTGAAGACAAAAGGAATCTTTTGAAAGTAAACAGTGTGGAATCCATGGAGGATTTTCCTGTTTTCCCTGAAGAAAAAGAGGCTGTGACTGATTATTTTTAGGGACTGATGAGTTTGGAAAAAGCAAGGAATTATGTTCTACCTATAGCAAATATCCTTAGTACCAAGTATGAGCATGCTGGAGTGCTTAGATCCAGGGATATTCATCATGCCCCCTTCAGTAATGGTATATAAGATTTTAGGTAAATAAAATCTGTAACACCCCAGTACCACAGTTTTAACGACATTTTGCATTGCAGTTCTTTCAGTGTAGCCATAGGACAGAGTGACTTTCGCAAGGCACTGACTGTGAACCTTCGGAGACTCTCAGGATGGCACCCTGATTTCCCTGATTCCTGATGAATAATTTTTGTGATTCAAAAAATATGCACCAGAGAAAGGAAAATACTTTTTCTCTTTATAAGTATTATCCTGGCAAAGTGATCCAATTGTAGTGTTCTCTTACTATTTCTGAAGCCTGGAAATGTCCCAATATATGCAATCATATGAAATACAAAAACCACAGGCTTTTCTTACTCTATCCATAGGAATCTGTCACCGAACAAAGGAATCAGAAAAAAAAACACAAACAAAAAAAAACCCACTAAGTTGGAAGAAAAAATGTTGATGCAGACACACAAACGAATAAAAGTAAGGAAATTCTGAATCCAGGTCACTGCGGAGTCCTAAACACAGGCCTATTGTGTTTTGATGCAGCAGTAGCCCATATGGTCTTCCATTAGAGGGTCTCAAAGCAGTGGGCAATGTTACTGTACCATATGTGCTGACTGGAACAACTGTGATGATTTATGTTAGCATGCGTAAGGATTTTTTTCCCTCCCTGTTTTATTTCGTATTCTTGTTCTGTTAGTAGAAACCTAAGAATGGACAACCTTGTTACTACGAGTTTCTAGCATTAATATTAAATTTGTCTCTGAAAAAAACTGAGCAATATTATTCTAAGGTCAACAGTGCAGGAATATGTGCTTAAAAGTGAGGTCTCTAACCTGGAACTACATGTTTCCACCCAATAAAAATCCCAGTTTCTACTTTGGCTTCACACTGCTTCTAATCAATTCCCTGCTAGGAAGCAACAAAAAGGCAATCGCCAAAAATGAACCTGATGGTAATCTGCTTCTCAGAAACTGAGCATCACAAGGCACGTTCATTTCTCAGTTTCCCCTTTTAAAGCAAAGCAACTGAAAAGAAAATCAAACAAATATTAAAAATTACATCAGTGACTAAAAAATCTTGCTTTCTGCAAGCAAGAAACAGTAATTTAGCTAAACAAAAAAAGCCAGCATCATTTCTCCTTTCGTCAGGAGTACAAACCAGAACTCTCCACAACTTTGCTACCGTGGATGAGTTCTGTGTATAAAAATCGCCACACAACACCCAACAAATGTATCATTGAGCCCTGCATCTCATTCCAGTGGGTACAGTATACTTCAGGGAAACATCATAAAAAGGACAAAACAGCCCAGTAACAGAGGAGCAGATTTCTTTTTCATTTCCATGCTGTTACATCCCTACTACCACCCCAAACCGACATCTCACCCCACAAAACATCTTTGTCAAGTGTAGGAACTGCAAGGTGAGGATGCAGATTGTTATTTACAGACTAAACCAGTTGAATAATTAATTCAGCTGACAAATGTTGAACTTCCATATTTCTAAAATGTAAAGAAAAAAACAGCTTAGAAGGAGATATCAACCGCACAAAGATAGAAGATACTCAAACCCTTACAAAATCTTGCCAACCAGCCATAACAATTGCTCTCCTTCAACTCAATATAATCCTCTGACTCAATTTTCCCTACACTTTTCTCTGAGTCTCAGATGAAAACTAGGTGCTCAAGTGTCAGATGGTGTTCTAAACTGTTGCTCTAGGACATGAGGGAAAAAAAAATGAGGTAACCCGCCCGGTTGTGTGTACATAAATTTCTGTGTACAGGTGTACACGGGCGTGTGTACACACACACTGACATAATGTCTGTAGGGTACTGGCAGTGTCACAGACTACTTCTTTGTCAGCAGCACATTTTGCTATTGCCCGTACACGACGGACATTAAATCAGAAACTGAATAAGCTGTTCAGATCTGTTATCGAATTGGATAGCTAAAGCAACAGAAGTCCTTGCCTAAAAGCCAACAGCAATGAGGGCCCGCACAATGAACCGAAGGAAAATCGTGGGGGTTTCTGCTATAACCAGGTGAGCTGAAGCTGGGTGGAGCAGAACAGGCAGCAATCAAAGAGAGTGGATAACGATGGAAAAGAACTGGTCGCCCAGGAACACATGCAAGAAGAAGTGCCTAGGGGTAAGGCACTGGCTAGAAAGTCAGCCTGCTTACCACTAGCAAAGAAGCAGACTTGCCTCATCCAGTGAAATAGCCTTAAATGTTTTCAATGCAAATAATGTCGTTCCACCGAATAACGCTGAACTTACCAACTATTGGTCTTAGCAGAAACATTAATCAGTTGTGTTCTAAAGGTGTTTAAATCTTAACCATATGGTCTTCCAAGTGCCAGATCTCAGTAAGCACAGAAAGCTCTGTTTCGGGAGAGCGGAGGACAGGGCCAGGCGAGTGCAATGAACTCAATAGAAATAGCAGAGCGTGGCTCCATGACTCATTGAGCAAGTCCTTGGTTTGGTTATTAAATAGGATGGGTCAGCCCAGCCACCAAATACTTGTTTCATCCATTTTCATATTATGACAGAATGCCTCACAGGGAGGCCTAGATAAGTCCATTTTATTGGTTCTTAAAACACAATCAAGTGTCATGCAGAAGCTGACAAACTTGGAAAAGAACAGCAGTAATCAACCTGAAAAAAACATCTTTTTTTTTTTTTCTTTTTATATCCCTTTTTATTTGATCCTACTCACTCTGTGCTATAGTTGGTCAGTAAACACAGGATTGGAAGATAAATAAATGCACCCTGGCAGTTGCCTCAGCTGCCACTGCAGTGCTTTCTGACACATAATTAGAAAACAAATGGCAGATTAGCCTAATAATATTCATTAGCATCTAATGAAACCGAGAGTGTTTCCTGTTCAAAGCATGTTGGGCTCTTAGTTGAATTTAAGTAAATTCTGTGTTTCCACCCTTTAGCTATGAGAGGAAGACTGGGGGATGGTGGAGGGAAAGTGTACAGTTAACCCTTTCTCTCTTGGCCATGTTATGAATGAATGCTTTTTCCCCAAGTCTTTCTCCTAGTCCTCAGGGAAGGAATGGTTAACAGAAAAGCAGGGCCTCCTTTCAAGCATTGTTGTTCTTCTGTGCCCCCTCCCTTCTTTTTTTTCAAATTATCCTAAGTAAGGATTTTAATGATATTCAGAAATCATAGCTGTCTTGCTGAATCGCTGTAGGACTGACCTCCCTTGACAGTTCTTAAATTATTCAGCTATCAAGGGCCTGCTAAACATTAAATTAAGCATCCTCTCTCCCCTGTCCTAAACCATTAAGTTATGCAAATGCACAGATAATGGGGCATATGACAGCTGGAGGCATTAATCAGGCAGCTCTGTCTCTGGGCTGTTGTTATGTAGAAACCGCATCTGCCAACAGACAGAAGAGACACAATTAGATCTCACTTAATGGAATGAGAAGAAACTACCGAGCTCTCTACACTCCTGTTAGGTTGTAGACCTGGGAAGGAATAAGACACTTGGGAAATCTCGCTCACTCTCTGTTTCTCTCACTCTCCTTTTTTTTTTTTTATACCTGTTCTTCCAATTGAAATGAAAAATTACCTGTAATTGTTATCATTTGCAAACAAAGTCTGTCAGAAGACTCACCCGCTGTTTACAATGGATGTTTTTCTTGTTCCCTGCTAAGGTTCTGTGGGGAATTTTCCTTCATTTGTTTTTTTAACTAATGTTCTGTCTTTGGAGGCAGGGAGGAGGCAAACAAACAGATCTCCCTTTACACCATTGGAATTACTGCTTCAGAAATGAACGTGCATGCTCGATCATAGCGAAGAAGCATATTGCTGAGGCATGAGTCGGTTTGCCATTTGTACATATGTGACGATTTCTTTCCTATTACTTGCTAATTATTGAAGATAAGTGTTTGCACGCAGACTCCTCTCTCCTGTCACTTTCAGCACATTTCTCCCCCGTAATGGCTTCTCCCCTTTAGTGGGTGAGGGGTGCGGGGCGTAGCCAGAAATTGTGGGGTGTCCTCTGAATTTCCTAAAGAGGTTTAGAAAACAGTCTGAATAATTTAGTGCAGCTCACTTCAAGAATGGCTTTAAAAATCCTTGCTGTTAAAAATTTGGGTAGCGATGGAAGATGGAGGAAAAATACTAAGCTGGGGTAAGCATGCAAACATGAGGCACTGTGTTGGAGAGGCACCTTTTTCCTATATGGACTGATCTCACATCCTCTGCTGAAATTTCTGAAACCCTTCATTAATTAATAAAGTATCTGATAAAATTTTCTTATCACAAAGTTCTTCTTTCACAATGGTAAACATTCCCCTTCTCTCTGAAACAACACCTACTCAAAGTATTTCATTAAATCCTTTAGACAAAATCTTTAATATAGATATTTTCCTGTGGGGCGCTGGCTTTTAATTCAGATGATGCGTTAACTTGTTTAATAAAAACAAAGCAGATCAATCTCATCTGATACCAAATCTGATTTTTGGAAAGCAGTGACATTTTTTCCTGGTTCTTATGCTAAGCCAAAAATATTTGTGAAGTAGTGGAGAAGATTAGTAAGCATACATCAGTTTGTATACTGCTGCTCAGATAAGCCCAACAAATGCTACAACTGGTCAGCAGGATGGACCTTTTTTTTCCCAGCTACCGTGATCAAAACTTCTGCCAAAGATTTCATAATCCAAACTGGCATCTAAACATATTATTCGAACCTTCAGAATTAATCTCTACCTGCACACAAATAAAATAGTCACCACTTCTTTCACCACTGAAAGCCTGAGACCTGATGAACTCAACTGTCACCTACAGGTGAGCAAACATAGTGCCTGATCTCTAGAGGAGAAGAACAAATCCTAAAGCCCTGAAATACTAAGTCTTCCTCAGCCATCCGCATTGAAAAAAAGGAAGTTCTAGGACAAATATCTCAGATGTTCACGGCTTCCAGATTTCCACATTTAGAGGAAGCAGGAATGACAGGAAATACAAGCTGCTTCTACTATTTCTGTGACTGTGCCTGTGACAGGCAACTGGAGATCCAAGACCTTAAGAAGGTGATTCAGAGAGCAGTATTAAAGTAATGGCATAGGTTTTCTGGTAACTTTCAGTTCATTTCACATTTCTCTGTTCTTACTGTCTCAGGTGTACTGGGAATTTGGCTGAATGGGTATACTTCATGCCTATCCCCACCTTTCAGGCAGAGGACAACTATTTCTACTGGTCCAACAATCCTCAAGGTAGGAAGATGGAAGCCAAGCATAAAAGAACACCTCCAAATCTTCTTCATTTCATTTTTATTTTTGACAAACATGATGTTTCAGACATGACTTCAGCTGCCTGGATTTGGTGATGTGTTTGTTGCCAATGATCATATTGACACAGCTATAATTTCTCTTGTTTCCAAGGTGCTCCTGGGATACGAAGCGCTTCAAAAATCTTCCCAACACCAAAGATCACATACAAGCTATATACTGCTTTCTTCATTGTTGAGATGTTGGGTGGTTTCTAATATGGGCCAACAAATCATCACTGGCATGTTTTACTGTAAAAACAAGTGACATCCAACTAACATCTTAGCTTTTCTGTAAATCTAGAAGTATTGTGGCAAATGAGCAATATATTCTACGTATATACATAAACGGCGTAAATTCCTGAAGCTTGTACTGGAGAGAGTGGGACAGATGCAGACAATCAAACCCATTATTTCTTCCATATTGCATGCTTTGTAACATTTGACTGTTTTCTAGTGCCAATTCTGAAATTGCACTGACTTTGAAGCAGTCATCCATTAACAGTAAATGCATTTATTTGTCAAATTCCTCCACGCCAATGCATACTAGGGTTTTACAACCCTTCATCAGTTTTTCAGCTGTATTTTTCAGAAAAAGCTAAATAGAGGAATCTGACCAAACTGAGTGCTTGTTCTGTGTAGAAAAAGATGTGTTTGGTATTGTAATTAAATACCTCTATAAAAATGCCTAAATAGGGCATATGTACAGAGAAATTACAACAATTCAGAAATTTGTCTAATCTTGCCCATGGTACTGCTTACAGTCTGACATTACATTTAAACCACAAACTCACAACAAGATATTCTCCTTTTTTGGTCGCTGATTATATGTTACTTAATATTTTGACCAATATATGTGGGAATAATTTCCTGGGTGAGCTCTGTATAGAAGATAAACTGCTCAAAGGTGTATGTATATTGCAGACTACTAGCAAAGTATTAAGCAGATCCAGAGATAAAATACTGCATGAGGCAAACTACCTTTCATACACAATGGCACCATACAGAAGCTAGAGAACATGGCATACTTCTATGTTTTAAATAAGAAAGTCCATGAACATTATTATTGTTGGCTTTTGTAATGGTAATTATCAAGGTGAAACTGTATAAAATATTCAGAAGTAGTTAGGGTTGCAGTAGCCATAGACAGACGTTCAATAATCACCTTGGAGTTCATTCGTCCCTGACAGAGTTGTAACCATGCAGCGCTCTCAGACTGCTTTAGGAAGGAGTGCGATAGTCTTATCTTCACAGTCTCTCTTAGGGAAGAGTATGTGTTCAGCAAGACTTCCTTAAGTGAGCCTAGGCAGTGAAGAGAGTAACACTGAAATTGTTGACTTGATTTGTAGAGCAGCTATCCCACTCTTGTTTGTGGAAGTTTGCCCTCAAAGATTATTTTAAATTGCTTTCTATTGATAAGCACAAGTATAATAAAGTCTTCTGCCAACATGTATGAACATTTTTAGTATTTAATATGAAAAGAAGAGCATACTGCCATCTTCATATCTTCATGTGTTTTACACTGCATAAGTAGGCACATTTATTTTGAGAAGAATTAAAAACAAAAAATGCTTAAAATGTGCAATTGCACATCGTTCTTTACTGAGCGTCTAAATTTGAAAACAGAATCTGCAGTATGTTGTTTGCCTTGAATTTGCAAGTGTTTTTTCATATATGCTGAGTGGTGATGTTTATCAAGCTAGGACTGAATATGTAGATTACGTGCTGAATTTAACTTCATTATAGAGAACACAATTCCTATTATGCAGTACAGATATACTATTTGTGTTTCCCTATTACAGTGTAATGACTGAAATGTTGTTTATATTTGCCTCTCTTTCAGATACAATTTTTTGCTTATTTATTGCCTGTGGCAGAGTCCAGGTTGTGGTAGTTCTCTGAGATTTAGTGCTTCCTTTCAGAAATTCAAACTTATCTCTAAATAACCTTCTCTCACAGCTTTGCCACTAATTTTCATGACATCAGGACTGGACCCAGTGTAGTAATTTACCACAAAATTACATTGGTTTAGCCTACTAAGGCAGTAAACAACTTCTTCCACTACTGTATGGTAAGAAACAGTCACAAACATGGCACTGTTAAGGTTTGCTTTGTAATTTATATCATATATATATGAGCAGAATTACTATTTTAGCCTTCCACGATAACCTTATTTCTGATTCTAGCTGGTTTTACTCACAGGCTCCAAAGCATAACCTGATACCGCTTTCTCTGATGCTTTCCTTGATTGCTTTGACTGATTACCTTCTTCACTGTTCAGTACAACTTTTTTCTCAAAATATAGGAACTGTCTCTGTGTCTCTACTCATTTCATATGCTTTCAGGCCTGGAACATGATACTTGTCAAGCTAAGCTCATTTTCTTTTGCAGAATATTTGATAAATGTCAACATTTCATACAGGTTCCTATCTCTATTAGTAATCACTGATGTATTTGTTTTTATTGTTCTGAAAGGAAATACATGTTTTCGCCAGTTTTGCTCACATCATCTGTCTGTGGCTGCCATTAGACTTTCATGCTGCCCAGATATTGTATTTTCTTTTCAGGTCAGTTTCTAGCTCGGTCTTACAAAAAAGCCAGTGGTTGAAATCCTGGCCCCTGAATGCTTTTGTCTACCTTTTGATGAAAGGCTTTCTCACCGTCACTTGTCAGTTTACCTGAGTTTACCGTGGTACAGGTGCACTCTTCTTCTGTCAAGGAGCGTATTGCCAAAGTGGTAGGGACCAGCCTTCTTCCTCTGTTCACTCTCCTCTCCTTTGGGACTCAGCCTTCACCTGACTACTCGCGTCCCACCTGCTCCCAAATGCATCCAAAGTCCATGCAGATCCACAGTTCATTGTCCAACACAAGACAATATTGGACAGTCCCCAGTTCAGACAGGAAGAACAACATTGTCACTTGTGCCCAGGTCCATCTGCACAGGCAAACATCGCCTACAGGTTTGCCTCACGACTTTCACCATGCAAGTGCTCCCCAGACACTCAGCAGAACTCCTATCACATCAACACCCACATCCTTCTCAAACCTGCCTCATGCTATTTCTGACACTTCTGCTGTCCCTAATCACCAGTCACCAGAAATTAATGCCAATCCACTGGTCTTCCACATACTGGTAATTCTTCATCACTCATTCAGATGACACCCAAGAGATGGAGCAAAACAACCTCTACCAGTAATCAGGGAAGAAATATGGCCCTGTAATTAACAAAACACCATACCCAATTTCCACAGTGACAACAAGTGAGGAGCACACATCTTCTAGAGAATATCACTGCTTTGTGTCTTTTGTACCACTCCTCACACTGCACTGCAGTGAGAACTCTTCCTCTGACATGCAGGGCCGCAGAGGATTTTTAAAACAGTCTGTTGGTCTGCTGGTGTATGTAAGGACAACTTAAGCAACTGTCATTTTCTAGGATGTGATCTGTATGTCTTTTTGCAGTTGGTGTGTGAACTTACTCAAAATCATTTTCAGGGTCTCCAGGTTTTCTATGAAACTTTTACAAATTTGTTAAAATAATGATAGGACAAGGGGGAATGGCTATAAACTAAAAGAGGGCAGATTTAGATCAGATATCAGGAAGAAATTCTTCACTTTGAGGGTGATGAGGCACTGGCACAGGTTGCCCAGAGAAGCTGTGGATGTCCCCTCCCTGGCAGTGTTCAAGGCCAGGTTGGACGGGGCTTTGAGCAACTTGGTCTAGTGGAAGACGTCCCTGCTCATGGCAGGGGAGGTGGAACCAGATGATCTTTAAGGTCCCTTCCAACCCAAACCATTCTATGATTCTATGATTCTGTAAACCATACAGTGGTCGTTCACTTTCTATTTTCACCTGTATGATTAATTTTTATAACGCCCCAGGCAACAGCAGGTTTCCTGTAAAAGCAAACTGGGTCACATCATTTATTTCACTCACTTCCTCAAGACCACTTACTGGTTTCCTTCCTCGGATTGTTTTATTTCTGATCACATTAGAGGTTGGGATTTTTGCCCCTTTTTTCCAAGCTGCGTTCTCTAATCACAGCATTCTATGTATCTATGTATTATGTATACACAGAGAGACATAGAAGACATTCATATAACAAGATATATAATGTATATGAGATAAACTGTATCTTCTTTATATTTTGGATAACATATATCTATATACATTTATATTATGTATATATGATACATTTTATATCTTGACACCCAAGATAATCATAGATATCAGCACTTTTTGTGTGGAGAGTAGTTGAACTCTAAGCCCTCAGGCCCCCGTAAGTCCTGAGGCATACTGAAAATTATAATAACCCATGGTTTGTTTTGCCATATTACTTAATTAATCCAGCTGCTCTAGAATTGCATTCTTCTTTCACTGGATATTAAACCAACTTGTCAATTGTAATTGCAGAACTCCTTTTTCCCTTTTTATCTTGTTCAGAGCAGTTCTACTGAGTTTAACTTTTCCTTGTATTCTGTCTCTTTATTTCAGTCATTTTTAGTCTAAAGGAAATATATGGCATAAAGGGCTGAAATATAAAAATTGGCTAGCAAGTTTATGAAACAATAATTGTAATTCATACAAAAAGTTAATATTTAAAAATATTTTAGTTATAAATATGGTAAAAGTTATATCTGTAGAAGTGTAATAAAAGTCATCCACTTACACAGTAGTGCATAGGCTGTTGCATTACATGGATAATTCTAACACGTCAGTAATAAATAACTTCAAGTTTTAAATAAATTCCCACTCTGTTTACATTGAAGGTGTGTCAATCTGTAAAAACAGGCTCACAGTGCAACTCTGCCATGTGCACAAGAAAAAGAGTACTTCTGAGGAATATCAGGTAACATTCAGCACTTGCAAAATTGCATCTTTTTCTGTGCACAAGCACACAAAGCTCCTTTTTAAAAAGTAGATGCATAGCTTTCTTGTCTTCATTTAATTATGCCTGCCTTCTGCTATTGACACTGAAAAGGAAAACATATGCAGGGGCCGATACAAAGAAGACATGAGCAACGTAATAATGAAATAAGGTAAATGAATGGCATTTCTCCCTCAGCACTTAAATCACGGGGAGAAGAACTATCTGACTCTGATATTGCTGCGCTTCCAACAGACGTGACCTTTCTGTCACCTTTTGTGTTGTTTTGCCCACCAAATACTCCGGATCTGAGGACTGTGAGCAACTCCGTTACAGTCCACAGAGGTTCAACCTTCACCACAACTGGGAGTGAGATCAGGCCCAAATGAACAAGCAGACCTATAGCCACACAGTTCTGCCAGCTAGAGACCACAAATGAGCTTCAGGTTTTCCTGTGTTTTTTTTTCCCAGAACAGTCCCCATTTTCACTTCTTCTTGAAAGACATGGTCCTCATGTCTTTTCTCCTTAAGTCTCTATCTGGAGTTTTACACCACTAAATATTTGTTTATTTCCCAGGGAGCTGAAACCTAAAAACTACAGCATCAGTGCTAACACATGTGATCTGCTCTTCTGCTTTATCTCTCTATGCTTTTGTTTTTATTATTTTCTCAAGTGTATTTAGTGTTGCAGTGTCTGTGTGCAGTATTATATTTTTTAAATAATGCAATATTGCTGACAGGGTTTGCATGATGGAATCATTGATATTGATGTGACAGCCTTGATGTCTCTCTGCTTATTATTATGAAGTATGTCTGCTGTGATGCAGAAAGCAGTATTCTTGATCCGCTCTTCACTCTACATGATTAGTTGTGCTGCCCTAAAACAAAATCTTAATTCACTCTGAACAGTGACAGTGATCTTGACAATCATTAACACTCATCCTCGCTGTGAAATCCATTCACAGGCTTTTCCCATTTTTATGAGGCAATAATCTGGTCCAGGTGGATACCTCCAGCACATGCATGAATCATCCATCACCCAGGTGAACTGCAGGCAGCCAGGGTACCCCAGCAGTGCAGAGTGAGCGTGCCTCCACCAGGCACCGCGGGATGCAGGTAGGGGTGAGAAACAGCGCCTTCAGCATCAGTAAAAGGAGAGAGCACTGTAAACTGAAGTGCTAGTGCTATCCGAAGCGAGTTGTCTTAACATTTCTCAGGTGCTAAGTCTCAGCGGCAGCTCAGAGCCTTTGCATCTAGTGAATCTCCTTCTGTCTCAGGCCAGATCCTCTGGGACTAGCACAGTCGTCTTTTGGGAGGGGTTCTGATCCTGACCCCTGTGAAGTAACTCTCGTGCCCAGGAAAGAGCATGAGAAGGCAGTGGATGCTAACCAGGAGAGGAGTAATAGACACTGGACTAAGCCCAGAGTGAAGGGTTCTGCATCCTCTTATCCATCCTCTGAGCCATCTACTCCCACCATCTCCTCCAACAGCACCAGTCTTCATTTAGTACTTTCATCTCTGCCATCTCAGCCTTCAAATGCTATTCATTTCCTCGAGTGTGGAAAGAGGATGAAATTCTTAAGTGACTTATGCAGCTGGAATCCCCACGACTGTCTTGACCACTGCTTAAAGAACAAACAGAAAGAATCTGAGGCCATCCTCGCCAGCTTCCAAAGATGATGAACTATGCCATACACACAGCTCCTGCACAAGAAGTTACAATAAATCAGGCTAGTAGCCTCATGTCTGAAGAAGCCTGTCTCAGCCTGAGAGCATCAATACCACTTCGATGCCAAGTTTTTAAGCTATGTGTCAAAGTTACTGCCAGTGAATGAGCTGCTGCACTGCATTCCCAGCCTCCCCATTCAAAAAATAAATTACAAATGCTTGTACTTAACTGAATTTTAGAACAAATTAAAACGAGTTTACAGGCAGAATTCTCTTTTTCCACCTGAAAGAAGGACCACCTTCCACTCTGCAGACCTCTAAGACACATCGTACACCCAGAACACACATCAAAACGAACTTCTGTGAATTCCTCTTCCATTCTCTGACAAGTTCATGCTCCTGAAACAAATTGTGCCTGTTTTAGTAAAACCTGCTTTTCTGCTTCAGCGCTATGGGATCAGTGGCCAGAGAAACAGAGCTAGGAAGGAAGGCCATGTCGTAATAGCTAGGAGAGTTGCAGTGAAGAGCCTACCAGCAGCCACTAGCTGTGTCTTCTATTACATTTCCTTAAAATTTCCCACTGGTGCAATGACCTTCTTGCGGCTTTGCTTGCTTGTTGATGCCTAGGATTTTTGAGCTGCTGAGAACTACACATCTGACTAAAACTCCAGCGGCTTGTGCTGTACCAACCACTACTACCAGCAAAGATCTTTTTCAGAGCTGGCATGGCAGTCACATAATTATAGAAAGAAGAGCACTGCCTCTGCCACACAAGCCCAGGTGGCTCTTCCCAGATTGCCTGAGAGCTCCTTTTGCTACCTGTTCTAAAGCTCTGGCTACACACTGTTCCAGCAGCAATTGTTATTAAATAGCTAAGTGGACCCACCTGGTTTGTGCTTACCAATTTGCAGTCAAAATTGTTCTTATTTAAGGAACAATTCCTGATGCTGCTAGAATACAATGAATTTCTCTACATCAAAAGAAAGTACTTCTAGATTGTTTTGCTGATCTAAAGGTCACACAGATGCTGCATATGTGCAGTCTAAACACATACTTCCATTAAACATCTGGTTAGCATGTTCTTTTGAATAGCACAGAAGTTAGCCATGTTGGATGAGGTTTTAAATGTCCAATGCGGTACTAGGTTGTTACTATGAATTGCATATGAAAGTAAGGCAAGTCTTTGACGCAGTTTGGAAATCTCATTTACCTAGTTACAATTCATAGCAACACAAAGAAGGCTGGGTGATTCTGGGTCTGAGGGAAGGATATGAAACCATCCACTTCCAGATATCAATCCAGAATTGAAATTATATCCAGAGTAGTACTGACTGATTCGCTTAAATCATCATCCACTGAACTTAATTGCATTTAAAGTATTAATTCATAATCACATGGAATTACTTTTGCACATTTTTGATCTACCAAAATCTAAGAATTAATTGGTGTTTTCATTCTAAAATATTGTAAGCAGGTATAAAACGCAAAAGTGGAGCTACAATGGCAGGGTAGCCAACGTGGTAAAACCACCACAGCTACGTACTCCTACTGCTCAGAAGTTCAGTGAAGAGCCTACCAGCAGCCACTAGCTGTGTCTACCATTACATTTCCTTAAAATTTCCCATTTCACATTTTCACTTTGTTGCTTTATCATATCCAGCTCTTTTCCACTGTCTTTAAGTCAGATCGCATGCATTTTTAGATGGTTTTATTTCCTTTACTAAATGGTTGCAAAGCAAAGTCCATCCTCTGGCTCTTCGATAGTCAGCGTAAGCAGCCTCAGATCACCTCTCAGCAAGCAGAAACCATACCACCAACCAGAAGAACAAGCAGATTTCCCATCTCATCAGACAGTCCCCAAGTGCACATGGAAAATGAGTTTTGCGGAGGCTTCTTCAGAGCTATGGTTGACTCACATTAGCAAGGCCAAACACATTGTTGTACTTCTGCTAGAGAGAAAGAGGGCTTCAGTCTCTCAGCTATCAACCAGCCAGCAGGTTTTCCCCGCTCTGCTTTCGCTGCAAACTACAAAAGACTGTAAAGACAGTGCAGTCATGGTTTGATAAATTTTTATGCCAAGAAATTCTGGAAGAACACGGTTTTAAAAATTAATCTCTATCATGTCTGTTTGCTAAGAGTTCTCAAATAAGACAAAGCCCTGCAAAATACTACAAGCATGTGCCAAAAGTGTTATATTTAAGAAACAAGAGAATTAAAAATAAATGCATCTTACTCTATTGCACTAAGAGACAACATAACTTCCGTGTGATTGAACTTTTCTACTGGCAAAAACAACCCAATGTCACCTATACGCACAGGCAGAAAAGAAGACCGTCCACAATACCACTTCCAGAAATAGGCTAAGAAATTATTGCACTAGCAGTAATCAGTAAATGAAAAAGAAAAGGGGTGAACTGTTTCTCACCGAGCAGTGTTAGGTGGCAATTTTGAAAGAAATATATCATATGATAAAAATATCATTTTTAATCATATGTAATACTTGTAAATCACCTGTTGTATTCATTCTAAGCATTTCTTTTCTGAAGCTTTTAAACAATTCTACTGGGGGAAGAAAAAAGATGTTTGATCTCTGCTCCTAGCTCTGTCATATTAACCAAGTCTTTGTCTCCCTCCTGTGTTCATAGGCTATAGTTAACATGAAGTTGCGAGAAGTGTGAATTAAGCTCTCTTTCAAATATTTACAGGCACTGCTTGAAACTCTTTTTTTCAAGTCATATGCAAAGCAACATGAATATCTCTCCGATAAAGTAAATACTTCCTAGATAAACGGTAGTTCCCATCTGATAAAAGCAGGTCAGAAAAAATTCCAAACCAGACTGAACAAAATCAATGCAGTCCTTTAGGGATTCATGATTGATTTTTTTTTTTCCTTGCTAAAATACTGCATCTAACATTTCTTGGTAACCTGCAACATAGTATTTTGCAAAAACTTATCCAAGACCTCTAAACCTTTATTTTAACTGCCAGACTGCTGAATTTACATGATCTCATCAAGCAATGACTTTCAAAAGCATTAGCCTCAGAAGGGGGAGAAATGATTAATGCACAGCTGAAACATACCATTAAATCTTAAACTAATCAATTATTAAATTCTGCAATATCTTAGTAAAGTTCCCTGGTTTTGTTTCCAAAGGGAATATATGGAGCTAAGGTGGATATATCATACATTTTTGATGCACATACACATCTATGCCTCAACTCATTAAGCAGTGCAAGACTCCTTTGAAAGAAAGATATTAGTACATGGGAAAGACCCTCAAACACATCATATAAAAACTACACTTTTATTTTTCCTCTCTTTTCCTTTTTTCCGTATTTGCAATGGCCAAGACAACTGCTTTTGTGAAATGCCTAGTATGTGGCTCGTTGCTACATTTGTAAGTTTTGTAGCACTGAATGTGTTCCCCTTTTGAAGGGAATCTGTAAAGAGCCTTTCTCTTTCTCTGTAAGGGAACAAATTTCCTCTTTGAATCAAGTCACTTTCCTTGGAAGTCACAGCACCTGACACATAAACATTTGAACCTCCAGAATAGCAGAAAAAGTATTGCCAAAGAATACATGTACACAAAACATAAGAGTTTTGTACAAACTCTTAGAAATTTACAGAAGAATGTTCCCAATATTTCCAACAACCAGCACACAGCTACTATGCATTCATTTGCGGG
>Ga0065711_1036462_pt1 | contig 20960 bp, 11 predicted proteins | sample Hoacrofraction12_FD_59098 | JGI IMG/M metagenome (GOLD analysis project Ga0065711, IMG submission 59098) | Hoatzin crop microbial communities from Cojedes, Venezuela - Epithelial fraction 12 v2 (version 2) | ecosystem: Host-associated > Birds > Digestive system > Esophagus > Crop | place...
CCTTCCAGCCTGTCCAGGTCACGCTGAATGGCAGCACAGCCTTCTGGTGTATCTACCACACCTCCCAGTTTGGTGTCATCAGCAAACTTGCTGAGGGTATATTCTAACTCTTCATCCAGGTCATTGATGAAGAAGTTAAACAAGACTGGGCCCAGTACTGACCCCTCGGGGACACCACTAGTTACCAGCCTCCAACTAGACTCAGCGCCACTGATGACAGCCCTCTGAGTTCTGCTATTCAGCCAGTTCTCAGTCCACCTCAGAAAAGAAGCTGTCATTCACAGAAGTATGCCAGAAACAGGCTTCCCCCTGTGAAATGCTGCCTATTGTATATCAGCTGTGAGGGCTGACTTATCAATCCTAACTTCCAACACCTCTGCACCCAGAGCTACATTTGACCTAGGTGGGGATTTTTCCTATCAGGCAGAGGCATTCAGATCATGACTATTCTGACCTGTTATGAGTGTCTTTGTTAATATGAGCTGAATCACTGCACTCTAGAGAGAAGTGGTGATCCCTCCTGCAGACTATGATGGGAGATTCGAGAGGTGCAGATGTAGATGTTGGCAGACCTGGACAAAACAGGCAGCTCCTTTCCAAGGTTGCCCTCTGCAGCACAGGTCCCAGAAAGCTGACTCTCAACTGGTTCCAGCTTCATGCAAGATCATGCTTATGCTGCACAACTCTCATTACAAGCCTGCACTGTGTTAGGGGAAAGATTTCCTGATAACATTCATGCCCTTGTGCCCTCTGGCAGAAGTGACATAGATATTCCTTGCTTTCCTTTTCCTTCGCTGCTTAGCTCAAAGACAAGATACTGTACAGTTCTAGTCCAGGGGCAAGAGTTCTTAAGCACTTGAGACATATGCATTACCAGCTATCTTAGGGCTGTCATGGTTGTGAATAGCCTGTACATACTTGCTGGGAAATTTTAGCTGAAGCTGAGGAGAACAGTCACAATGAAGACAAAATAGACAGCATGGACAAAGACATGCATCCTCTACAAAACAGGTAGTTCCGAGTTGCTGCCTGCTAGGAATTCTAATGACATTTCCTTGCAACAGGAGAACTGTTTTACAGCAAACACATCAAGGCCCGGATGTATGGCATATATCACTCAGTGTGCTCAGTAAGGAATCAGAAGTGGCACTGTTGCCAAACATCTTCCTGCAGATGGAAGAACAGACTGCCTGAGCTGGAGATACTGATACCAGCTTCCAGCAAGCCTTGGTAGGGCAAGAGATATCAAAACGGGGCTCTTCTAACAACAGATTCATATGGATGTGGGGAAATGGCAAAGGTTGAACACTTTTGCTCCCGGGAAGGGTTGTGTAATTGCCAAATCTGCAAATTAGGCTATTACATGTGCTGAACTGGGGAACAGCATGTCACTAGAAAGAGCTGATGAAAGCAGCACAGGAGGAGTCATTTGAGATGTCCAGCAGATTTTCCATTGTTCCTAGCCTTTGACATGTGCTGGAGGGGATGCCCATTGATTTGATAATCACTTAGACCCTGTGAAAAAAAGAATATAAGTCTATTTTCCTCTGGAGCTGAGTAATACTGGTCTCTTAAGAACCTGAGATTAGAGATGCTCCACATCACTAGGTTGAGAAATGCATTTAGGACATCAGTCTCCCTTCACAGGCCAGGAGGAAAATGACTGTAGTTTCTGCCTTACTTCCCTGTCTCTGCAATGGATAAACAGAGGAGGAAATGAAATGGAAGCTTTGCAAAAGCAGTCTTTGTGCAGACCTTTTTATTATCACCACACAATCATTTATTCAACAGCAAATCTCACACAGGGTACATCCTGGACCAGCTTTCAACAATGAAGCTGGCACCCATCAGCAAGGCTAATGAGCCCTAGTCTAATGTTTGTGCAGGCACATCCATCTCATACGTGTGGGTACAAACTGAGGGATTGCACATGGAGATCAAGCACGTACAAAGCCCACAGAAGCCATGTGGTACATCTGCCTATACCTTAGCATGTCTAGAAAGGCAACCTGGATACTGGTAAGACTTTATTTTCCTGCCCCAGCACATTACTGGAAAATCAAAGTATCCACCATAGAGAGTGGATCAAAAGATACCAAAATGTAAACAAAGATGATTTTCAATGTTCCTAAGCAGGAAATAAAAAAATTGAAGCCGTCCATTCAAGGACTGTAAGATAACGAACAGTGAGAAACTGCACATTGTTTCAGGTAGCTTATTAAGCAGACAAGCATCTCTTCAAAGAAAAGAGAAAGTTTTGCTCTGGTTTCTCTATTCAGGGTTCAAATTCCACAGAGAACTGGCTCTTATTGTGTAAATGGATGTTTTCAGAGAGGACTGTGCTCTCATCCAGAGTCCTTGGAGCTCCTGTGATAAACTAAGTCCCAGCAATGTAATTTTGGACCACATGACTGTGATATGCTATGCTGATACATACCTCTTCTTGCCTTCAAAACTAGGCATAACTTTAAAAAAATAGGAAATCAGCCTCTTGTTTTGAAAAATGTAATGTAAGCAACACTATTAACAACTATACCATCACAGTGTTGTTTGAGACAGCAAATAAATTTTCCAACTCAGTGGTGACTGAAATGCATTCTCATGCAGTCTGGCAAGGGATCAAGTAGCTAGCACACTGGATAGAGGTGTAAGAGGTCTGGGCTCCAGTCCAAATTCAGCTACAGATCTGCCGCATGGACTTCTGCAAGTCATTCACCCTCCATTTGTCCTCATGATTCTTCCTGGCCATTCTGAATTTACATGCGAAAATTTCCAGGAGCAGGGAAAGGTACTAAGCATGTGTAGATGTCTAGCACAACACAGGCATCCAATTCTGAGTCCTGAGCTGCAACTGCTGAAGTAACATAGTTCTTAATACATGGAGAAGTATATGGATATGGATAACGATGCAAGCAGAAAATGTCCGGGGAGAGAAGTTGTGCTTCAGAATGTAATATCCAGGGCAGCTGTTTCAGTTATGCTTTTGTGACCTTCATTTTAATCATTATGCTTCAAAGTCTCAGCTAGCCAAAACAGCAGATTGCTTTTAAAATGTCACCCAATAGTTATTTTAACTAGAAGAATCTGCCAAACACTGAAAATTGTTATTACTAGGAAATAAAAATCATTAATCTGACATTAAAGTAACCTTTAAAAAGCATTCCTCAGAGACAAACCTAACCTTTTTACCCAAGCAACAAGAAACAGACTTTGCATGAGTCCATATTGGAGCTGATACATGATACATCAGCTACATGAGCGTACAGTGAGGGCACAAAGTGCCTTGAACCTCCAAAGGCAGCTGGTTCAGGCATATCTGGCAAGAACGGGTCTTTCAAAGCAGCAAGAATTTATTTTTCTGGAATTTTTACTGTATACATAATCCAAAGTACCAGGTAGAGGCAATTGTAAGGATCTATCGACCTATTTTCAGCCTGGCTTCCCAATGGACGGAAGTAGATGAAAGGCCCTATTTGTCACCTTCCTGTTCCCAACCGAGTGCAGAACCGAAGGGCTCAGTCCATCCACACTGTGAAAATCCATATCCAAGGTGAGGGAATCTGTATTGCTCTGGGAGTGAATCAAATTAATGGCTTATCCTGATTCTCCTGTGGGTGAAGGCTAGCCCTGAACAAGGCATAGGATGTGGATGAACCTGGGTCCTGAATGTCCCCAGTACAGAGCACAATTGAGAGATTTTTCTGGTTTGTATCATTCTAGTAATGCCTAGGTGGCAACTCAATGAAACAGACTCTGCAAGGCATAAAAGGAAAACTCTTGCATTAATTAGCCCAATTTAGTAATGTCCAATTTACCAGGAAACATGACAAATGGCATTTTGCAGTGTGTGTTGGCATTTTTACAGTTAGTTCACGAATTAACACAAAGAAAATTTGCTGCAGCTGACATTTAATTGAGAAATAAGCGGATAGAGTGCTAGCCACTAAAATATCTGTTGAGAGTTGTATTTACATTCCACGAGCTAACCAAACTGTATGTTATCCACACATCAGCTAGCAGGGTAGTGTCTAAGTAATTTTATTATTTACCAATGAAATTTGGCAAGGGGAACAAAAAGGCATACAAGATTACACTTCACACCATTGCTTAATGTGTTTCTAACTCTGTATTCTTTCATATTTTATCCCTTTCTCAGTGATGATGGTACAAAACAGGCTGCCGAATGGCACTATATTCTCATGATTCCACTTCAAATATGGATAAAATGCAGGTCCACACATCCACACTTTTAATGAATTCTGAATGTTGTCCAAGAGGCACCTTTGGGCCAGAAGCATTTCTTTGTCTTAGCTCAGACCTTAGGTACAGGTACAGACCTTAAAAGGTTGCAAGCACGTTTTGATAGAAAAAGTTCTGAACGTGTATAATCTCTGCTTGCAAACACAGGTTGCTCTGGTTCAGAGCTGTTCAAGAATCAAGCTCAAGGCCAAAAATTACCATGTCTCAGTCACAGAAGTGATCCAGGGAAAGCAGCACAATGTTCCCTACAGAAATTGTAACATACATGACAGATTGCAAGCTAACACCACAGCTTCTACTAAAACCCCTGTCCAAGGCAGTCAGTATTATCAATGCCACTTTACAGATGAGTACAAAAAGGCTGTAAGAGCACTGCCAGAATCTGCCCCCTTTGTCCACTACCATAATTGCAGCTGTGTAGCTTGCTGCAGTCTCATCACACCTGAGTTTGGATATGCAGTTTCAAGAACCACAGAACAAATGAAGTCAAACAGTCTAGAGCCTGCAGTGTCATCTCCCCTAATCTCTCCTCAGACAGTCCCACCTTTCCCATTCTCCATCTCCCACCTCCCTCTCATTGCTCCTTTCTCCCTCTTGAGTGGGCTAGAGGCAGCGTGTGCCATTGCTGACCCGAAGCTATTGGAACACTGGCTGGTGCTGCTTTATGCAAACAAGATTACCGGCCAGCTGGCTGCTGCTTCCAGGGAGACCTGAGCATCACATGCCTTTCCCTGAGCCAGGGGCATTGTATTTGGATTTCCTTCCTCTCAGAAAATCAATGAATGTCGTCATTGGTGGCAAACATTTAAAATTAGAGGTCAGAAGGAATAGAAGATGACTTGTTGAAAAACAGTTGGATAGTTACATTAGGTTATTTTTTTTTAAGAAGTAGGTTAAAAATATAAGTCTGTAACAAATGGAATAATATAGTAGCAGAAGAAAAGGCAGACTAAATCTGTCTATCTCCTTTGGTTTCTAATCTAGAAAGGGTGGGAGAATGTATTTCTAAATGCCACCCCCAGAAGTGGCTTGGAACCAGCTGCTGTATTCTGAAGATGCTCTGGCTATACCTCTCCATTCAGGAAAATGTAGAGAAGGCACCAGGGCCAGATGTCTGCTGGACTAGTTAGTGCTTACTTATCATTGGACAGCGTAAGCAGCCAGGAGTGAAATTCATTAAAGAATAGCCCTTCTAGAAGAATGGGGTGGGAAAAACATGCTGGAGTGGTATTGGACAAGCAGAAAGCAATTGTTTTGTTGAAATAATACAAGAAGAGACCATGTAAGAAAAAAGCTTTTATAAATGACAGAAAACTGAAGAACCCCGTCTTTCTAATTGTAGGGCTAAAACCACAATAAGACATTATGCAATAGCAGAGATCGAGGACATTTGGGGGATGGACAGTATTGGTAGCAGAGGGAGAGATAATGGAATACCCTAAATTAACTTTTGAAGAAACAATGATAATTTTGTATTCTGAGGAAGTCTTGCATATCAGCAATAGGTCTATGGTAAGGAGCACAGGGCTTTGTCATTTGAACGTGAACATGTCACATGAATGTGAGCCCAAATACTGAAAAGATTTGATACAGAAAGGTATCCAGAAGCCATAAGGGAGGAAAGACTGTGGAGGTTTTTTTTGCTGCAGTAGACACTGCAGACTGAGACTATTCTGGCACAAGATGCAGGAACTGGCAGTCTTATCTCCCTACAAGTGTCTTTGGGCACTCATACGCAAAATAGCACAAAATACCTGAAAACAACAGCAGAGAGGTTGTCTGCAGAAGCAATAGACAGTGCTGTAGCAGAAGACACATGGACAATCAGAATGGAGGCAAATGGGATATTTGTTCGCTTTATGTTGAAAAAAGCAGACCAGTCAGTAGGCAGAAGACTGTAAAAAATAATGAATAAGGAAAAAGGAGCACTCAATAACAGGTAAGCAGGTAAGTCCTTAGCACTTACAGTAATGGTTTTACTCCAACTATGTATGCGAATTAAGTGGATGAATACATAGCAATTTGGTAAAAAGAGTTGTAAACGTACCACTATTAGAGTAAGGTGTCCTTTATCTTATCAAGTTGGTATGTTTTTGAAGGGACAGCAGAAGAAAGGTTTTCCAGAGAGAGAGTAACCGTCACCAGAATGTATTTGTTAGACAGAAGGTAGTGCCTGGGAAACAGGTGCTAATCAAAGATGACCCAGGACTGAAGCATAAGGAGAGAGCTGCTACTGACAACAGTACACCAATGACCTTAAACAGCATGGTCAGCCCTGGAGACCAGTGGCATGGTAATCATGTGGCCCTGTAACACAGCGCTGACATTCTCAGTCACAGACTGTAAGTTTTGTACAAAATTCACAAGATCTGTGGACTGAGGCTTGTCAGGTTTGCCCTTTCTGAACTTTCCTTGACCTGCCTGTAGCTTTATTTTGCTTCTCTTAGCTGTGACAGCAATTTCTTCAACTGACCAGGTGTCTACGCCTGATTTTTTTTACTTTTGCTTCTCTGTGTGTGGTACAACCATAGTTATACACAGACAGTAATGACAAGCAGTTACTGTATGTGGAGTGAGAAAACTACAATAGTAACATGATGGCAAAGTATTGAGAAATGCAGACCTGTAGGACAGCAGAGGCCTTGAGAAGTGGAGACACAGGATGCAGCGTAGAGGAGCACAGTCACAACTTGCCCATGGTCAGTTAAATTGCAGACCTGGAGCTGGACAAAACTGGTTTTAGGGGGTAACAAAGAGAACAAAGACAAAACATACTGAGATGGCACCAGGTATACTAAATTTGGATATAAGAGATTTTTAGTGTAACAGCTTGTTCATTGCAGGGAACAATGAACAGTAAAAGTTCATGGGTTTAAACAGAAAAGTGCCTTTTCACCTCAGTTTACACAGAAAAACCAAAATAAAATTCAGGCTTATCTCTCAGGAAGGTCAGAACTGGCTAAAACTGACAGCACCAAAAGGTGACAAGCAATTAATCCCCAGAGTAAAGAGATCACTCACTTCACAGAACCACAGAATGGTTAAGGCTGAAAGGGACATCTTGGGATCAACTAGTCCAAACTGCCTGCTGAAGCAGGGTCAGCTAGAGCAGATTGCCCTGAACCTTGTGCGGTGGCGTTTTGAGTATTTCCATAGATGGAGATTCCACAGGGTCTCTGGGTAACCTGTGTGTTTTTTTCACGCATTCGGATTGAATTTCCAGGGATTGTCCTTTACTACTGCAGTTGCACATTGAAAGTTTGGAGCAAGGGATCTCCCTGCACTTGCTGCTTCACCTTCTTTCTGCTTCTTGGACACATATTAAGTAAGTAAGCAAAAGTTTGAAGGGTAAGTGCTGAGATGCTGTCTAGATCCAAACTACTCATTAAAAATTTATTGCAGTGGAAATTCTCCTTTCTGAATCCATTACAACTTCAAGTAATTTATGTTCCACAAACTCTTCCAGCAAAACTTGCTTTAACAAATTATGCCCATCATTTGCTGTAGCTTGTGTCTCACCAAAAAAACAGTTCCAGAAAGACATTAGGAATACTTTTTTTTTTGTCTTGGGAGGTGAATTGTAGTATTCCAGATGGGATTTTTCTGATGTATTATGTAGAGAGCAACATTATCATGATTTCTGTTTTTACTGGCCTTTCTTCTCAATTAAAAAAAAAAAAGCATCAGTTTATAGGGAACTCGGTGTTCTACTGTTTTGTCAGTGGTAATGTCCAAATTGCTGGTTCAATCCACATGATGATGAATAGTTCATCTCATACATAGATCAAATACAGACTGAAGAGTAAACACAAAAAAGCAAAAGCTTTCCTGAGATGTGTGACTGGAGGAACGGTCTACAAGATGTAAGACATAGTCCACATTAAAGTTTCAGGACCTGACCTTTTGAGAAATACATGCACAACTTCAGGCAAGCAGAAAGAATTAGCAGAGGTTTAACATAACTGAAATTCCAAAGAAAGACTTGAAGGGAGCTATAGTAAGTTTCAGACACATAAAAGGGCGCTGTAAAGAGGCAGAGAATAACCTTTCCTATGTACAAAGTGGACAGGACACAAAGCAGTGGAATTCAATAAATAGGAGCAAGTTGTATTTTAGACACTAAGGCAAAGTGTGCTGCAGAGAGTATTGCGATCTCAATTCTTGAAAGCTTTTAAAAACAGGTTGGACTATAAAGTGTCAGGCAGGTTTAAGGTAGAGTTAGTTCTTCAGTGTGATATGAAGGTAGATTACATGTCCTTTTGACAGTCCTCTTCTGTTTGATTCCGTACGTTTTATCCCAACATAGTAAACCATTAAACAGGGTTTATCTTTAATGAAAGAAATAAATCCAGTTGACTTCAGCAAGACTACTTAAGCATTTAGAATTAAGGAAATGAAGCTTGGCTGAACCAGGACTTAGGAAAAATTTAATCAAGCCATGAAATCACACATAAAATCCCTACAAAAGAAGACAACCCTTCCACCTCATATGCAAGTGGATTATTTTAAAAATCTAATTTGTTTTTCTTTCTCTTCCTCTCATTTTTTTTTCAAAATCAGTGTTCCCAGAAGTAATGAAGGCTTTATAGTCAAACATGACTTTTCTACACCCTGTTTTATGTGTCTCATAACTCTGTGAAAGAACACAGCTTTTTTTTCCAGGCCTTTTTTAAGAGGATAAGTGGCAAAGACTCTCAGTGATCCTGGAGAGTTTAGTACAGATAAGAGCAGGAAGGGAGGGAGAGAGGATTAAATACTTTCGTATAATTCTTTTAGGGTAACATTAATGCCTCGCTATGGACTGCTATCAGACTTCTGATGTCAATAGGCACCACATCTATGACCTGATTCTCTCAACCACAAGGTAATATAGAAAGATCCAGAATTTTCTGACTGTCTGACATCAGCAAAAATGTACCCCAAGTCACCATGTAACCCATTAAGTGAGGAAGGGATAACCAGAACATTTTCTTTGCAGTCTGTAGGGAACTTGGGTGTATGATCATTTTTTTCCTCTCTCCACCAACATACACTTACAATAACTGGATCACACCCACCAGAGCTGTCACCGCAAATATTGCTGCCTCATAAGGCAATCTAGTGAAATAGCATGAAGATGAGAGAAAATCACACTAGTTTTCACAGGTTTACCGATGAGTCACCAAAAATCCTATTGCCCTCATTGTCTGACAGTTTTTTACCCATTCTCCCAAGAGCTGTTGTGATGAGAAATACATCTTGACCTTTTCAGAGGCGCCTGAGCTCAAGCACAAGATGAAAACGGCCAAGAATCACACAGTAATATTAACCCACAACGACATAATATACAAATTAATAGTAATATTTTCAGCATTTCAACCTTAATAAAGCATGTAAAGCTATAAAATTAGCTTAATATTTTACTTCGACAAAATTTTCTCTTGAAGTAGTTGGGGAAGAAAGAAGATTTAAGTATTAAATGAAGGAACACTAAACAATATTATTAGAATGAGCCCTTTTTATTTATAAGTTTATCCCAGCAACTCTCCAGGGAATCTATATTTAAATACTGTTCTGAAAATATATTGCAACTGTATAAGATGAATTGATCTGATTATAAATGTTATTACTATAGGCACTCACACACTGCTTATTAACAGAAAACTTACTGAATTGAGAGGAGACCATAAACTAGGGCATCTTGTTATCCTTGTGGCTGTACTCTACATGGCCCTGTTATACTGAAACCAATTAAAAATAGGTCTCATGAAAATGTCAGATACAATCTCAGAAAATTATAAACACAGGAGGAGGAGGGAGAGAGAAGAGTGTTCAAATACAGTGGCAGTACTTCAGATAATAAAATATACTTGCTTATGTGTCTTCAGCTAGAAATCTTCTCTCCTTCCATGAGGAAATTTCCTGAAAGGTGAAGATTTTATGAAAGATGCAGGCAAGGAAACTTCATTGTGTGCAGCTGCATTTCTTTCCCTGAATCTCATTTTGAGGAGGAAACTTTTTCATCCTTGATTCTTCACCACACTAAGGGGGCAGCAGAGAATTTTGTATAGCCAAACCCCTCACCTCAGAAGAAGCAGGACTGGATGAAGGGTGGCTGGACAACACCCAAGCTTATTTCTGAAGCCTGTACCACTCCTGTGTCCAATCTGCAATGTATTCTTCATAGCTTCTTGCTCATAACCTGCCAAGATCTGCTTTGCTTTCCTCCTCCCTGCAGCTTCTCTGTTGCTATGAGAAGTCCAGGGGTACATGGGAGTATGGCATTCCTTATTAAAGATGGCTTAATCATCAGAATTACAGGGGGATAGACAGGCTACTTCTTGCTGTTGTTGGACTTTACGATCTTCGAGGTCTTCTCCAATCTTAATGACTCTATGATTCTATTTCAGGACATGGTTTAGCAGAAATGGTGGTGTTGGGTTGACAGTTGGACTTGATGATCTTAGAGGTCTTTTCCAACTTTAATGATTCTATGATTCTATTCTATGATTCCTTGAAGGTGTCTTCCCCAGCAAGACATTCCAGCCACTAGCAGGTAAAGCAAACCTGAGGAAGAAAAGTCTTTAACAGGTCAAATACTAGCCTGTTATTCAGTATCTGCTGAGCAACTACACATAAAAACTCATTCTCATGTAAACAGAGCTGCTCTACAGCCTCATTGATGAAACACCAGTCTAGACTCACCTGCTATGCACAAAATATCACCTTTCATGTGAAATTCTCACTCACAAAGTTAACCTTTGGCATGTGGTATCACTGGAGCAAGGGGGAAATTTGAGTTCCTTTGTTCAGTTCTGAAGAATGATATGGCAGGACGGCAACCTGCTTTGTAGGTGAGAAGAAAGCAATGGGTATTGTCTACCTGAACTTCAGTAAGGCCTTTAACACTGTCTCCCATAAGACCCTCATAGACAAACTGTTGATGTACTGGCTGGATCAGAAGACAGTGAGATGGACTGGAAAATAGCCAAAAGGCCAGGCTAGGAATGTGGAGATCAGTGGAACAAGGTCTGGTTGGAAGCCAGTAACTAGTGGTCTACTCTAGGTGTCAATATGGGGTGTAATCCTAGTTACTGTCTTCATTAGTGATCTGGATGATAGGCAGAGTGTACCCTCAGCAAGTTTGTTCATGACACAAAACTGAAGAGCCACTGACATTCCAGAGGGTTGTACTGGCATCCAGAAGGATGTCAACAGGCTGGAGAGATGTGCTGGCAGGAACCTTTTAAAATTCAGCAAGTGGAATTGCGAAGTCCTGCACCTGGGGATGAACAACCACAGGAATCAGTACAGGCTGGTGTCTGCCTGGCTGGGAAGGAGTTTGGCAAAAAGGGCCCTGGGGGTCCTGGTGGACCAAGCTGAACATGAGCCAGCAATATGGCCTTGCCGCATAGAAGGCTAATGGTGGCCTGGGTCGCACTGTGGGGAGTGCTGCCAAGCAGGTGGAGGGATGGGATCCTTCCCCCCTCCTCAGCACTGGTGAGGCCACATCTGAAGTGCTGGGTCCAGTTCTGAGCTCCCCAGAGTGAGGGAGATATGCACATATTGGAGAAAGTCCAGCAAAGAGCCACTGAGATGATTCAGGGACCGGGGTGTTTCTAATGCGAGGAAAGGCAGAGTGAGCTGGGACACCTCAACCTGGAGCAGAGAAGGCTCACGGGAGATCTTGTCGATGTGTATAAAGACCCGAAGGGAGGCTGCAAAGAAAATGGAGCGAGGCACTTTTCAGTGGTGCCCAGTAACAGGACCAGAGGCAGTGGGCACAATTATTACAATTATTCCTATAATTTTTTGGTACTATTTGCTCTGTAACATGCTGGAAACCCACATCCAGCAGCAGCACTGAGCTGGGCCTTCTCTGCATGTGCCTTCTGCAGTCCCTCCTAGGTTGCAAGACTGTCAAGTGACTGGCAGCAAAGCACTTCAGCTTTGTGTCTCTTCAACCAAAGTACCTCTACAGCACCAAAACACAGTTTCATTTTGCCAGCAAGCAGTCTGAGGGCTACTCCACCTGCAGTCAGCAAGGAGAATTAATCCAAACTAATGAGGACTGCAGATTTAAAGCGGATTTGTTGAAGTACCAAAAGGCCTTGTTAATTCGATACTTTGCAAAAGAACAGCAGCATTTATTCAGTATAACTTTCCTCCACTATGGATGCAAGCTAAAGCGGTCTCTTAGGGAAGATGTAGACAGAAGCTGTATCATTCTTGGAAAAATGTACTCTACCACACACCTACTACATGGATGAGACATGATGATAAAGGAAGAGTAGGACTTGGATGCTGTTTGTTAGCATTATGAAGGTTTAAGATAGGAACACTTCCGTATGTTTCTACAGAGTACTGCTTGCACTCTAAAGATTACTATAAGTAATACTGGTTTTATACTTTTTTTTTTTAAATTAAGTGTTACCTCAAATAATTCTTATAAAATCTGGGAAAAGTGCATAGGCTTATCTCAGTTTCCTTCTCACTCTCCCCACACATATGGATGAATGTACTCCTCCCAGTATTGACCTACCTTTCCACATCAGGCCAGTCAGCTCCTTCAAAAAATTATGTGCAGTCTTTTTCAGAATTACGAATGATGGCAAGCTCATTTTTATAGTGTGCACTCACTGTACCTGCTTCATGACCAGGATGAATTGTGCTGTGCAGCTATTATAAAGCAAACCCAGCATAGCATGAACACAGGCAACAACTGATTGACATAATTTGTAGCCCAGACATCAGTGTGCTGTTGCTGCTAAAGACGATGTCCTGGAGTTTGTCTAGCAGAGCAAACCTAGTCCTCTGAGATAAGAAGAAGAGATCTGTTTGTCTAGCTGCTGCAGAGAGCTGGCATTTCATAGACAGTATCTCTTTACTGTTTGGTGTTGAAATGATCCAGAAAAAGCATGAACTGTTATCTAGTCTTTGCAGCAGTACTCAGTGGAAAAGCTGGTTTTGCTTCAGCATTGCATTCTGTCTGAATTGCCCTTCTCTGAAGTACACTGAAAGACTTCCTGAAGCAATAGACTTTGTATTCCACATTGGAAATATCAGTAACACCAAGTTCAACTCTCCATCACTGTGCCAAACAGCCGCTGAAGGAACATGCAACGAGAACAACCATGGTTTAGTAAAAGGGTAGGACGTTTGAAAAAATCAACCGATATGTCTTTTTTCCCTGAACTCTTTGGCATGTGAAGTTACCAAAAAGAAATAGAGGGCAACAGATGTTGCACTTTTGTGCACAGCCTGGCAAAGGAGTGTGGTAAACAGCTGTTCTTCAAGGAAGCTCTGAGGAAGTTTGGGTTTTCTGGGTCTAAAATCTCTGAGGTAGGGGAAGGTGGCAAGAAATCAGGACTTCTTTCCAATACAGTAGATTCACTCTGTAAAAAGCACAGGAAAGAAGATGTCATTTGTCTTCTGGATGAGAGAAAAATTCACTAGCTGCAGCACGCGTACGTAAGAGCCATGTGAAGAGCCTCATTGGCATTGTTTATATTTATTAATCTGAACTTTGATTTCTTCACTTTACCCAGTACTCTAGATACCGAAGAGCTGCCCCACATAAGAAAGAGTGTGCTTGATAAAGCCCTCTTTACACCCCACCTAGACGTTAAAAAAGAAAAAAAGAAAGATCGTGTACAACCACTTTAATCTTTTTTTCTCTCCTGTATGGAACTCTTTACACAATATTTTAGCTCTTTAAACAAGCAACTGTTCCTTTTTATTGCCCTAAACATACTAGAAACCAGCTTCAAAGTGAGACTTAATCCAATTTTGCATGAACTCAGCTGGACTGATTACTGGGATTTTATCTTACACATAGCAAATCATAGAACTTAATAGCTGTTTCATCATATCTTTGTGCCTGAGATCCTTTTGTAGGCTCCTATTTTTGAGGCATAGTGCCTTTCCTCCTTGCTCTGCACCAATTTGTATTCAATGTTCCCTCAATCCTTCTTTAATTTTGCTTGAGAGCAGTGCAAAGGGTGAGAAAGAAGAGAATGGGGTAAGAGATTCCAAGAGTACAGAGTCACTGAATCTGACCGCAGCACTGATGCAAATGGCTTCTTCCTAAGCTTGCAAATCAAGAGCAAGACTCAGAAGCTGGAACTGGCCACAATAAAAATAGAAGCAAGTTGCCTGCTTGCTACTTTTTGGGGAAGTAACCCCTTAGGAGGAATTTATCAGTAATGCAGCATCTTCACCAACAAATAAAGATTTCAGATCTTGATGTACTGGGTATCAAAACTGAAAAGCAGTGTTTGGTCCCACACACAGGGAAGGCTCGGTGGGGTGCTCAGCTTGTGTTATGCAAATAGGAAGACTTAGACCTTCACAGCCCATCATTTCTGACCTTCATATGTCAGGTGACAGTACAAGATAATTACTGAAACCACGGAGAATTGTGTTCCTAAGTTCCATGCAAGAAATACGACAATGTAATGGATAATGAGCAAGCCCCTCACAGACAAGGATGCACAAACAAGTTAAAAATAAAAGCACCAAAACCACTGACCTGCTCCAAGTAATACTGTATAATCCTTCTTTTCCACAGCGTTGTTCTTCCTTGAACATCAAGTATCTCCAGGACAGCCACTGTAATTCTTTCCTTCCTTCCAAAGAAAAGAAAGATACTTGTACCTGAAGAGTGTGTAAAGTAACAGCAGAGCTGCTTCAGTGCTCTAGCTAATAAATACAAATTTTAGAGCAAGAAAAGTCATATGATACTGCCTTTGAGATTTTTATGCAATGAACTTCTGTTTCATATTTAGTAATAAAAGATCATCTTGGCTGGGCAGCTGGGAGACAGAGTCTGGATCCGACTAATGCTGGAATTCAAGCTCATTCCTTTATTTCTGTATAGTTCATTCTCCCTACTTCCACAAACACGCAGCTCAACAGTTGATTCCACACAGCCAAACAGTTTTACATGTGCACTGCTTACTACACTACTAATTATGCTTTTACGGTCAACTTCTTTGCTGTGCAGGATTTAATTTCCATTCACCGTGTTGCTTCCTGCCTGTTTGTGCCCTTTAAAAACAGTAACTGTGCTAGGCCTCACCAGACAGGGAAGGAGCCCTCCCGGAGGGCTATTGTGGCTGAAGAGTTCCTTTGGAGATCTCTACATGTTTCATACATTTTAAAAATAACAGCCCATTAACAATACATACAGCAATCAAGGTTTAAGTTTCCCAGGGAGCTGCTGTGCTGTAGAAGCGAAGTAGAAGGCTGTTCTGCACACATACACTGCATAGTGACCCCATTCTAAGGTAAGAAACAGCAGACAGCACACAGTGAGGTAACGCAGCAACTCCTGCATGAGGTTCTTCCCTGTGATTCTCTTACATATGGGAATTTTCAGACTCTGTTTCTTGGTAAAATAGTATGTTTTATACAACACCAGCACAGCCCAGTGCTTTTGAGCTAGCTGTGAGCTTTAAAGTCTGCCCTTCTTGGTCCTGCGTTCCGTACCTTGGCATGAGATCCATTTTGGGAGGGACATGGTCAAATGCATAAAACAGCAGCAGGAATAACTCAGCTGCCTTGTCTCTCCCCAGAGCAGATGAGAGAAAGTACTGAGAACAGCTCATTCACAGAGAGGGCACACTCTAGGCATGCAGTGTTAGTCTAACAGGACTAGACAAGGACACTTGTGTTACACAGCTGGCTGCATTGGAAACTCACAGTGCAGCTGGACCATTTTCACAAGGATAACACCAGGGAGAAAGCAAAATTAACACCCACTCCCGCAGTAGGGACCCTTCTGCTCCTCAATTTCTTGCTATGATCTATCTGAATCTTTTGTCTAAAGCCAGCTCAAACATCGTGTTGAAGGTAGGAGCAGAGCAGTCACTTCACTTTTTTGTCCCAGCTAGAGACCTGGTTGTATTGTTTATAATGGCAGTGAGAAATCACGGCCTGGCCCGGTCAATGTTAAGAAGTTGTACATCAGCTATTCAGTGTGCCTGGTGTCAGTTATACTGTGTGAAAGAGAGGGAAAACTGCCACATTTGCCTGATTTGAGCTGGCTCAGATCAAAGCAGATTGAGTAAGACTGAGGGATAAGACTGAGGATGTACATCTCACCTTCTTATCATTCTCCACCCCAAAATGCATTTTGTAATTTCACTCCAAAGCATGAATATGAAAAGCTTCTCACAAAGTACACGTAGAAGAAGCTTCAGAATGAGAAACATAGGCAACCTGAATACAAAGCAGCTGCAGGCAGACAGCTGAGCTGGCAGAACAATAATCATGGGAAAACACATGGTTTGAGTCAGGCTCTAGCAATTTAGCACACCAACATACACTTTCTTTAGTGGCAAACCAGCATAGAAAAGAACCAAAGAAGGATAGCTCTGTAACTGCCTACTCTAGAAGACTGTATGGAAAGCAGTGAGATGACATTTAGTTTAGGACACAGGGGCTAGCTAAAAATGATCCTAAACTAACAGCATGACAGACTGGACCCCGATATAAATTTCCTTTGAAAGAGAGACACAGAGATAGCAGGGAAATATCTAAGGAAAAAAATCAATTAATAAAAGTGCTTCCAAGAGAACAAGTTATGCTGAAGTGCCAGGAAGAGGAATACGTACAGTCTCTATCTAGCCTACCTCTTTTCTGAAGGCATTTGCAATACAGAAAGAAGCACATTAACATATAGGAGAACTCAGTAGTGGGATACCTGTTAGAATATGTAGTCAGTGGAAAATGCTGCAATTAACTCCTTAGCAGATAAAGTTTTTCCAGCGTGCATTTCTTAGTAGTTCTTCCAATCCATTGTGGTCTGGAGGACATATTTCTTACAGAACTACCAGCTTTTCATTTTACAATGCCTTTTCTTCAAAACTAAAAACTAGGGACAATAAACAAGGAGGAAAGAGATGTAACCAAAATACAGTCAGTGGGAATCTCAGCTCACCAGCTTTGTGCAGATAATGATTCCCCTTTATTTCTCCAACTTCTAGCTCCTCCATCCCACATAAGTAAAAGCGATGGTTGACTAGTGAAAATGAAACCAGCATGATTTCCCCTTTTCTTTGGAGGTTTTTGACAAGGACTAACACTTTTTGTGGATGGAATATGAGAATGAGTTCCTATGTTTGCAAAATAAATGTTATGCTATAATAAGTTTGTTGCTTTGTCAAGAACTGTATCTGGCACAGGGTCAGGCTCATACAGCTGGCCACAAGTATTTCAGATGGGATTCCCATGTCAGCACAGAGGCTAAAGATAAACCCTTGCATCCAGCTCTTATCTTCTATTAGAAAATAGTTCCCCTAATACAAACTCAGGAGCTGCCTGAAATCAGAATATTCAAGTAAAAAAATTCAGTAACAGTAATAAAAAAATAACCAGCTGATTGTAAAGCACAGGCTTCAGTCTTAACACATTAGGTTAACCATATCATAGTTTGTCCTCCACAGATGGTGAAATTTATACATCATGGTCCATGTATGCAGACTTGCTAAATCTAAACAGATGAGGCAGAAATGGATATGACTCCAGAGAAGAGGCACAATAAACAGGTGATCCTGCAAATGGAGGAGAGCTTGGTGTTACCCCCTTAGGACCCTGACTAGGCAGACAGCCCTCATTTGGTCATAGCCAAACAAAAGAGGGACCTTGCAGAAGAAAAGGCTTTGATGCACTACTGCAGTGGAGGACCTGGTAGAGGCCAACAGAGGAGCACCAGATAGCATGCTGACAGCACACCCCCATGCGGAGACCTGCCTGTGCCACACGCTGCACTTGTCTCCAGCACCTGAGCAATCCTGAAGGGACAGCTGGTCCTACACATACTTCTTGTAGTTACACCACAGCAGAGGGAAGGCAGAGGAAATAAACAGCTTAAAGCTATTAAACTGCGGAGGTTCACGGTCAGAATTTCTGCTGATGTGCATCAGCAGTAAGTTTTCATGGGCCTGTCCTTCAGTCTAATTCACCCCTAAAGAAAGAAAATCAAGCAGTTCAAGAACAGCTTCCTCCTGTTAAACAGCCTCCGCCCACTGCCTTTTATGCTGTCCTCTCTCTTCATTTAAGCACTGCATTTCAGCGTGGGCACTTTGAATTTGTTGCAATTTACAGGCATGCTGTCCTCACAGCCAGATATTGATGGGAGCAGCATGGAGCCCTGGGGCTCTGTGGACAGTCTGCAGACAATTCTTGTGATGTTGCAGGTTGAAGTATTAATTATTTCTATTTCTATTTCTATGGACTGCTGTTCTGAGGCATGACATCCCTTCCAGGCTTATGAAACAGGAATTAATGCCAAAGAGGTACAAACAACCGTCTACTCTGAGATAGTCACCCTGACTTTCCAGAACACTGCTTACTCCTAAACAGCCCTGGCCTCTGTCCCATACAAAGAGTGTTGTAAACAGACAAAAGCAGCAAAAATAAGCAGGTGTTTAAAATACACCTTGTACACAGATATATTTATTAATCCAAGTCTAAGGCTGAAAGAATATTTATTGTTACACAGAGGAGAGTCTGAAGAGTGTAAAGAATCATAAAAACAGCCCTTGCTTTTCTGCGTCACAAAGCCTCTGAAATCATGTATACTACCAGCCACCTTCTCCTCACGGCAGATTTTTTTTTATTTTCTCCCCACTTCTCAGTATAGATAAGAATTAGCAAGCATCTTCTGGATTTTCATTTGGTGGCACAGAATGCTTACTTTTTTTCACACAAAGATTTCCCTTTCAGTACAATAACGATCCTTACATTCCTTTTTCCGTCCAGCCAGCAGAAATTTGATGCTTTGGTAGCCAATTTATTCTGGATATTCACATATCCTTTTGTAACCAGTGGCATCTTGCAGATGGAATCTTCTGCCCCAGCCCTTGGCCTGGTGCGTACACCCAGTCATGCAAGGGACAGGAGATGAGCAGACATCCTTCTCCGTTCAGTTACTATGTTTTCTCTGAATACACTGTTAAATATTTACTTCAGAAAGAAAGGCTTGCATGAATGGTAAAACTTGTGCTGATGGGGATACCAGCTGCTTATTAGTTTTCTCAAGCCAGTCTTGCCTGTCAGAAGAGTGAGGACTGACTTTTAGAGGTATTTAAGTGCCATTATGAGCAATTTACACGCTTCATTCTGATTTTCTTACCTGATGGTCATCCAACAACAATTTCCAGTCCTACTCTGACATTCAGTATTTTTACATAAAAAGTGTTAACCATTATTAACATTATATTCCCACGGTGGCAGTATTATTTTCCTTACAATGGTCTGTATTATTTTCCTTACAATGTGCTATGGTCCACCATGCAAGGAAAGCTATCCTAGAATAAACAACTCAGACATATTGTGCTGTCAGACTGCCAAGCAGATCCTAGCATGCATGATACAATATTGGCATCAGTGGTCATTCACATATAATAAAATTGCCTTGAAATGAACTAAACTGACAAGTTCCACTTCTTTCTGCAGCAGTTCCTCTTTGTTCAGCTCACCAGAAAGTCAACCCAGCAGTCAACATCCATCTGTGGATTTAGCGCAGCTTCAGGCTAGTGTGTTTTCTCCTGTTTGAAAATTTGTTAATTATAAAAAAGAGAGAGGGCAATGCAACATAATTTGAGGAGTTTTCTAATCAAAGTTAGGACACTGATATAAATCTAATATCTTCCTCTATGACAAAGGAATTGACCTTACGCAAAAATGCAGATGCACAGGACATCAAAATAGCATATTCCAAATCTATTTCCTGTTTTGATGAGAGACAAAAGATTTTAGTCTTCACAGTACAGGAAAGATCAGAAAAATATTTCTTCTTCAGCTGTAATTTTCTATTTCAATTAATTGAATATGATAATTATATTTAATTTTTTACTTTTTACTGTACCATTTCAATATAAATTTAAATTATGATTAATGAAAATGGACGTTTCCAAATCACTACATTTTAATACTATTTAAACCAGTACAACAATTCTGACTTTTCTCTTGCACTCAGAACACTTCTTTAGTGTTGCCACTATTTACAAGATGAATTACTAATGTAAAGTGTATCGAGGAACATTTAAGAGAAAACAGATGTTTACACAACAGTAAGTCCAATTTGTATAATGCAAGTTCCTCAACCAGGAATTTTTAATTCCCTTTGAAGTTAAAAAATACATTTTATTTAAAATTAGCCTTTGTCTGTAAACAAAAATGTAACATTTCAGCCTATAGCCTCTTTTTTCCTTCAAAATAAGGAAACTGAAAACCTGAAAAAATTCTCCTTTACACAAAGTTTCTTCCATTAGAGGTAGAGGACAAAAACAACAGAGAGTTAAAAATCACTCAAACATAGAAAAATGCTCAAAACTCACTGAAATAAATATTCTCAGAAACATCAGAAAGGTGCCTTTGCAAAGCAATAGGCTTCTGATATCTTCTTTAGAGTTGCATACTTTTTGGCCAGAGAGCATGGCACAAAACCCCTGACATAAGACACAAGCAGGATATATGTCTCTGTCCTGCTGAGCTGTTCAAAAGCTCTCTGTGATTTAAAGCATGCAGGTGGCTGGAGCAGACCAAGAAATTTCAGAGATGACATGTGAGTGAGGTCACATGAAAGCTAAACAAGAAAGTGAGCTCTCCTACAGTGACCACCAGATCCCCGTGACTTCCAGGAAGCAGTATTACACAAAAAAGTAGGACTCAGCATCAAAATAAGCAGGGGGTTGGGGGAGGGGGGAATGGGG
>Ga0065711_1036463_pt1 | contig 20960 bp, 14 predicted proteins | sample Hoacrofraction12_FD_59098 | JGI IMG/M metagenome (GOLD analysis project Ga0065711, IMG submission 59098) | Hoatzin crop microbial communities from Cojedes, Venezuela - Epithelial fraction 12 v2 (version 2) | ecosystem: Host-associated > Birds > Digestive system > Esophagus > Crop | place...
TCACGCTGAATGGCAGCACAGCCTTCTGGTGTGTCTACCACACCTCCCAGTTTGGTGTCATCAGCAAACTTGCTGAGGGTACATTCTAACTCTTCATCCAGGTCATTGATGAAGAAGTTAAACAAGACTGAGTTTTCATTATTTTCCAAAATAAGTCTTACATATCAAGAACACTAAGGTGTACAACAGCAAAACAAAATCCAGTGTTTCATATTTATTCAAGCACGTACAGCAAATTAATTCTTCAAGCTATAAGTGAACAAACACAGCCTAGTTTTCCTTTTCAGGGAAAAAAATGCTGTTGAGTAGTTATCAACAATACATTACACACAAATACATTTAGACATCAAACTACAGTGTGTACTTTATCACCCATGTAGACTAATCACTTGCAGTTTGTTGTGGGTTTTTTGATTTTTTTTTTTTGGTTGGTTTTTTTTTTTAAAAAAAGACACTTAAAAAATTATTATTTACAAAAATACTGCTAGTGGCTCACATTTCTATCACCTCAATACTTTCATCTTCTTTTGACCTTTTCTACTACCTTGGCAGTATGTCCAGTAGATTTTTGAGTAACTACATGCTGCTCAGGCTTCTTTTGTGTAAGATTCATTGATAATACAACTCCGTTCATTGATATATTTCAAACCACTTACATCCGAAAGCTTCTGGTTCTGTGAAATGGTTGAAAAGGCTTTTTCAAGGCCCACATCAGTATTGGTGGTTTCTGTTTAGTTTTTTCTGCAAACAGCACTGCTTCACTTTCAGGGGTAGGAAATCGTACTCTATACACTTCAGGGTAAGATTTCTGAAACTAGAAAAATACATCAATTTAAATGAAGAATTCACTCAAACCTGTAATATAAAAAACTATTGAAATGCAACCTCCACCTCCGGAGCAGGAAAAATTGATTATATCTCTAATGGAATTTCTGTACCTCTACACAGAAAATTAAGTCATATTTTCTAATATGGCTTGATTTATCACTGTACCGCTATTCTAAATGACTAAAAAGTAAAAAATCCCCAAGAGTACCTACTATTTTAAATCTCACTATTTCTCTAGAGGACTACATGTCTAAGACTTGATAAAGCTTTTTAAGTTAAAATTAAAGATGGTGGAGGAATTCTTATTTACTTGTTTGAGCTGTTTCTTCTTATCTTTCACGGATATTTCTTTATTCATTGCAATTTCTTCCAATAAAGCTGCCAGTGGTTCTTGAGAGCCAGTTGTCCTTTGGTATTCAAATTCATCTGTACTGATTTGGTGACAAAATGATCGAGGAGGAAAAGCTGCATCAGTATCAGCTCCAGCATATTTTATCTAAACAAAAAGTAAAAAAAGAGCAGCTATGTTTTCTGCAAGAAATTTGCAAAAACTGGCTTAATCAAATTGGCCACCTGAAGTCATTAAGTAGCGAAGATACAGATTAGAGACCTATAATTCTATCTCCTATCTCCTGCACTAATTGAATGAGTTCTAATAAGTCAAAAAATATGACACAAAGGAAGCCTGTTTAACTCTTGGAAGAAGTTAAAAGTTGTTTTTTCAGTAGAAACTAGAGAAGGGAGAACTAAAAAGCAGCTTTGAACAAAACAGGATGTGGTAACAGGAAACAGAGTTATGAAAAACCCAAGCAAGTAAGGATTGCTCTAAAAGAAAATCAGAACATTAATGGAAACACTTTTTAACCATTCACAGTATTCCTCACTACCACATAGATTGCCCATTCCATGGAGAAGATAGTGCTGACCAACAAGAAAACATATTTTAGAGTTCTTGTCTCTAAACCATTCAAGATCTGTTTAGTTTCATTGAAACACATAGTTATGGTTGAATATCAGCAAAATTAGTTCGCTCTTCAGAAGATGGCAGAGACAGAACAAAGTCTCTAAGAACTGTCGAACTTCAGAGCAGAAAGGATAAATCTGATCTAGAAACACAGAGACATAGGAGGCTTTTTTCACTAGATACCTACTTGAACTCTCTGAAGATGTACAATATGTTCCTCTATAGAAGACTTTAAGGCAGAAGGAACACTTAAGATGTCTTGATAATTGTCCATGAGAAAAGATACTAGTTTAGCAGCAAGCAGTTCATCCAAGTCAATTTCATCCTTTGAGCAGAGAATACAACGAGCAAATGCCTGAACCATCTGATAAAAAATAATACCATTATTGTATATTTTTCTGTTTGAGGGTGGAAATCAGACTGTATTTAAAAAGTGATCTTTTAGAAAAATAATTTTAACAGCACAATATTTACCATACTTCCAACACATCAATAAAAATAAAATAAATTTTTTTTAAAAAAAGAATATTGTGTACAGTGACATTATCTGAGTGGACTGAAGATGGCTCTTGCCTCATATACGTAATCTAACCCAGACTTTAAACTCTGTCAGGTACCATGACATTGGACCATGACATTGCTGAATTAAAAATTAGTACAAAGTACTTGGACTGTAAAGGATTCACTTCTAAAAATAACATTGAGATTATAACATTATTATTTTAATCAAAGACCATTTACAGTTAATTAAATTATAACCTTAGCAGTGAAGAATTTAATTATTCTAATCAAATACTATTCATAGTTCATTAAAAACTTAGTTGCTATGGGAACAAATTTAGATTTATGAATGCTACTATAGGATTTTTGTGGAGTGGTTTTAGAGCTGAATTTTCTGTTGCCCTTCTTGCAAAAGACTTGAAAATTAACCAAAAGAAACACATGTTTTTAGCCAGTTGGAGTCGTTAAGAGTTATGCCTAATAACTTCATAATAACACACTATTGCAAACATTAGTGGTAATTCTGCAAATAGCCCTACAGAAAGAGCATTAGCAAAAACTAAGGCTTTGTCAAAATTTGATTAAAATTACTTTCAGAGATCTCTGTAGTTTAGTGATGAAAAAAAATTAGTACTGAAATAAACTGGTACGAATTTTTTTTTAATGGCTGAAAACAGGTAAATCAAAACATTCAGCTACACATTTCTAACTGTGATTGAAACAGGCAGTGTGTTTCTCTCACACTGTCTGCAGTGATGAAGACCAGGGACCTCATCTACTGTATTTTGCTCTTTTTCTACTCAGTAGTGAAATCAGTGGTGATTTAACTTTGAAAAATAAAGAAACCTCCAAACTCTGAGCAAATTCTTCCCTTGCTCACAACTTACCAAGAAATCCCAATTTATTCAAATTCATAGTAGCTTTCCACATAGCCAGAATAGATGAACTGTTCTTCAAACAAGCAAACTGTATTTTGTATATGCTCGCCAGTAAGACTCTTTCACCTGTACCGGCTCAAAAGCTTTGTCTAGACTTTTTGCCTTACACTATACGTACCAAGGTTCTGGTCCTCACTGATTCGGAAAGAGGTGGCAGATCCTTATTTAAGCTAATTCTTGCCATCATCCTCACCAACAGCTGTAGTCTTTTCCGATTTTCTGGTGGTAGCAGGAGACAAGATATCTGAAGAGCCTCTATGGCCTTGCTGTGCTTTTGCAGTAGACCTGGTTTATACAAAATCAGGAGATTGGGCAAGATCTCTCAATTATGTATTTCCATAACATTTAATGTAACATTTCAAAATCTGTCTCCCCAGATTCCTTGCCTACTCATTCAAGACTGTCTTAGAACTCCACTCCCCAAAGAGTTTAGGAAGACATCCTTAGAAGTGGACTCACTTCCAACTGGGCGCCTTGTTTAACTATTTACAAGACTTCCTTCTGATACATTGGGAGATATTAATAACCATAACCAACAACTCTAGATATTAGTACACATGAAAAACTACAATGCTTTAGTTAATCCGTTGCTTTTTTATAACCCTCAGCTCCAAACACAACTGAGATGTATGCACAGGTGTAGCAACCACATAAAAACGTTAAGCCTGGGGCAATAACCAGAGAACCTGAACAAAACACATGCTTTTGCATCAGTGACAGCTATGACAATATTGACATGTCCCTCACACCTATCAAAGTTAAATCTATGACTAATTCTACTTAAAAACTCTTGAGAAAACCCAGAATGTGAGCATGGCAGAGAAATTTGAAGACTGGACAGGCACAGTAGAATCTGATAGTAGTTTAGGTATCAATAAAGAGATCTCACCACCAAAATCTCATCCTCTTTTGGGTTTCTAAGGCTCAGTGGAGGAAGCATGTACTACACATTTGCCTAAAGAGCACTAGTATAAGAACAAAACAGAAGTCAGGAGCAAAACATTTGCATAACTGAAGTCTAACAGTAAGTTCTCTTAAAAAAGAAACAAGGAAGACAACAAAGATTTACACTTCATTTTTTTCCATAGGATTGTAGAGTTTGGAATGGGTTTCTAGAGACTATCTAGACCTCTCCCCCTGCTCAAAGCAGGGTCCATCTACAGCAATACACCCAGGACTATGTCCAGTCAGGTTTTGAATATCTCCAAAGACAGAGATTTGACACCCTCTCTGGTCAACCTCTTCCAGTGCTTGACCACCTTCCAATTAAAAAAGTGAGTTTCCTGTGTATAAATGAAATTTTCAGTATTTCTGTGCATGTCCGTTGCCTCTTGTGCTATTATTGGATGTCACTGATAGCAGCCTGCATCCCTTTTCTTCACGGCTCCCACATCAGTACATATTAATAAGATCCTCTCTGAGCCTTCTCCTCTCCAGGCTAAACAGTCCCTGCTCTCAGCCTCTCACCACATGGCAGATGGTCCAAGCCCTTAATAATTTTTGTGGCCCTTCACTGGACTCACTTACTAGTGCTGAGGAAAGTTCTCCCTCAACCTGCTGGCAATGCTCTTAATGCAGCTAAGGATGCTGCTGGTTGTCTTTGCCACAAGGACACACTGCTGGCTCCTGGTTACATTAGTGCCCACCAGGACTATGTCCTTCTCTGCCGATTTCAAGTCAGTCACCCCCAGCACACACTGGTGTGGGTTATACCTCCCCAGGAGAGAACTTGGCAATTCTCTTTGTTAAACGTGAGATTCCTGTTTGCCCATTCCTCCAGCCTGTCAGTGTCCCTCTGCACGACAGTACAACCCTCTGCTGCACTAACCGCTCTTCCCTATTTTGTATCATCTCCACGCTTGTTTAGGGCACTCCGACCTTATTTAGGACAAACTGTCCCACCATCCAGGTCATTAATGAAGTGTTAACCACTACTGACCCCATTGTCAGCCCTGGTGTACTTCCTACCGATTGACACCCCACTGGACTTCATGCCACTTATCTCAATCCTCTAAGCCAAGCAATTCAGCCAATTTCTGGTCTACCTCACAATCCAGTTATTTAGCCTGTACTTCCTCAGTTTGCCTATAACGATGAGATGGGAGACAGTGTTGAAAGCCTTACTACGGTCAACATAAACAGCGTCCACTGCTGGCCTCTTATCCACCATGACAGTCAATTCCACACTGTATAAAAAGTGGAGGTTCTTACTAAAAAAGAGAACAGAAGTGTGCAGTAGTAAGTAGGGCAGCCAAAACAAACAGTATTCCAGGAAAAGTGTGGTAAAGGACTGCAGTTAATTTCATTTTCAAAGCAACACTTTTTCTAATTTCAAAGGAAGATTTGGCAAGCACTCTGGTGCATATGTTTAGAAGAGGTATCGAGAAATAATAATTAGCCTTTATGAGATTTGTACATAAAGAATCATTATAATCTGTGCAAAGAACAAGTTTAATCTTACTAAGTTGGTAAAATATCCGATGATCACTGACACCTTAGTCCTGTTTTCTTAGCTATTCTGAAAACTAATTGCAGCCAGCTTCTGGAAAGAGAAGTGCTCTAAACAGTCTTCATTCAAAAGCAGAAGCAAAGTGAGGCATCTTGGTATGGTTACACAAGCCACCTATGACTTCTGCAGATATTTTTCAGGTTTTAAGATGGAGCTTTTAGACATATACAAATCACATCATGGCCACCTCAACTGACGAAAAATACCATCTAACAACACTTCCTTGGCTGTTTCCTGAAGTCTTCCACTAAACAGAAAGCTCATCCACTGAACGAAGAAAGAAGTCCTATAATCACTGTGGAAAGGTTGCAGCTCCCTCAGGGCAGCAATATGAAAAGTCAAAGACTCAAAAACGGAAATCTTGGTTTATAGATGTCTTCAGATTTAGAATTGTGGCTGATTTAGCCAGCCATACTCAATTCAAAAAAACAGAAATACAACTGCAGACATGTATTTGCCTTTCCATATTTTGTAAATTCATAACTTCCTAAGTGATTACTGCTTCAGAGGCAGCATGCAGTACTAATATTAAACACTTATTACAAAATACTGTTCTATGGAGTGTTCAATATCCTCTACATTTATGTACAGCTTCATAATGGTCTGTACATTATCATCATTGTTAAGACTTAATTACACATTGAGCAGAACCCGAAACTTTTCCCTTTCTCATCTGAACCTCCAAAAAATACTTTCTTCTCCCCCTCCTGCCCCCCGCCCCCAAGAATCACAGACTGAACCTCAGAAGAGAGTCTGAGTGAGAACACCTTGCTACCAAAACTACAAATCAGGCATCTCTGCCTCATATTTACTTGTTTATTTTCTTTCTACTGTTTCTAAGTAGTTCTGAGTACAAAAAGGAGAGTTAGGCTTCACTATACGTATGCTGAATCATCTTCCTGAACTCCTTCCACTGGCTAGATAGGAAGCATAATCCTGAATTATAAAAAAAAGCAGAAGAGACACCTGGGGATCATCTGGCCCAACCCCATGCCCCAGTCACTGAGAATGCCTAACTCAGGTATTCCCAAATCATCCCACTAATGCCAAATGCAACCTTTTAGCCGTTTAAATACCTGTGTTAGGTGTCTGGAAGAGGCTGTTTAGGCAAGACTTCTAGAGAAACATGACATTTTCAAACAAATGCCGCCAGTACTTTAAAGTAAATTGTGTAAGTATGAAGATGGCAAACAAACTAAGTAGTTCTTGAAAGCCTGTATTCCCATGATATTTTGTGTAAATCTATTTTTGTTTGTAAGGAAGGATTCCATATTAACACCTCTCTTTTTTTGTGAAAGAGACCACAAAATTATTTTTTTTACTTTTTTTTTTTTTGAAACTGTACACGATTTCCTTTCTTTTCCACATGACCATTGGCAGGAATTCTTTCTTCTTATTTTTACATCTGTGAAATACTGCATAATAAAACTCTTAAAACCTGAGAGAAATGAAGTACAATGGAAAAGCAAATAGAAAGACAGTATAAAAGGAGAGGAAGAATTTTTAAAGATATTATCAAGAATATCTGTTGTCTAAGACAAAGAAGTCAAAAAAGAAACTATGTTTAGCTTGAAGCACAATTGTCAACTAACAAAGTACTAAAATACAAAATTCCAGAAACAAAAGTGTTATTCTGAATTCCATTTGCTTCTCAATAGTTTATTAAAAGCAATGTTGTTCTGACTTAAAGAAGCTCAGAAAAAAGTGTCATGCTGCAAAGCACGTTCACTTTTTCAACACAGTTGTTCTTTTCTGAAATCTAACCATAAAACATAATCAAATGTTTTCAATTTACTGTCTTTCAATGGGCCATCTATAGCTATAGGATAGGTGAATTTGATAAGGTGTGAACCCTTAAAAAGTTATAGTTAAAAATTAAACTATTGCTTTTTAAAGCAGTAGATTAGTTAATGTCTATTCTAAGATTAAGCAACGAAGGATTTCAATTTCCTTCAGATGTCGTATTGCCCGGGTTAAAAACAGTCCTTACAGCCCTAATTCTTTTCAATAGAGACTTCAGTCAAGCAATTCCTAAAAGCTTATGTGAGTTTTTAAGACGCTTGGGTATTTATGAAGAAAATGAAAAATCTGTTAAAATCCACCTATTAGGTGTGGCAGTGGTAAGCAATGAACAGAGGCCTTTAAAAATTACAAAACAAGCAATGGAAGAATGTTGGACTAGTGTGATCAAAAAGACACAAGAATAAAACTGCCTTGTGATATGAAATAAACTTAAAAATTAGACTGTTCTCTATGTAGAACGGACAGGACAGGTCCTAAAGAAATGAGCTGTGATACTATTTGGGTATGGTAAATTAATTCCAGGAAGATAATTCTAAAGAATTATGTTTTCATTACACTCCAAACTACTTACCTAACACACTGACAAAAACATCAAAAAAGTGAAATGTGAGAAGAGGTTCTTTCATCTGGCCAAAGTAGTCCACTATAGTTTTGAAGACATCTCTTTCAAATCCTGAGTATGCAGGCTGCTTCATATCTGAGCAGCTGGGCCCTACACAAAGGTGGAAAAAAAAAAAGGAGAGAAAAGTAATTTGCAGCTGTTTTCTAGTCCAGCCAATAAAAATGCAACTTCAAGCAGGGAAAAAAAAAAAACCAAAAAACACTTGCCAAATCTTAGATTTGTTCTTCAAAACATAAGTGAACTTGTATTGATCTATTGAATTGATATACTTCCAACAGGTCTAGTGAAAAACATAGCAGAGGAAAAATGTGAATAGTTAAACCTTTGTATGTTTCATTGAAATAAGCTGCACTGGCAGGAGAACATACGCTGGTTGATCTTTCCCAATTTTGTTTAAAGCAATGACCAGAAAAATATTGATTGTGAATGTAAATGGGATTTGATGATGTGGTAAAGCCACAGTCAGTTCAACTGATTTTTACAGAGGTGGTTTGTGTCTTGGGGTTTTTTTTCCCTGCTCCTGAACTTACTTACAATTTGCTAGACATTTCATTGCTGATAATATCCAGTGAGGTAGTTCCTCTGCATAGGAGAGAAACAGACAGAAATTAAAACAAAAAAAAACTTCAGAAAAATGTTAAACTGTAGATAAAAGCAAAGCTGAAAATTCTTTAAGAAGTTCCTCCTATATGGTAGATTGACTGGTTGCAGAGGCAGGCTATACCTTTATGTAGGATCTAGCTTGAATTACATCTATACTTTAGTACCTCCAGCACTCAATATCAACCAGTTGCACCTACTGCTCTTACAACTCCATCAGCAAAATGGACTGTATTGCAAATCCTTAACATGCCCTGCAAAAATCAGCCAAACTAGTTCAACCTGGACCTTCATTAGTGCATACAGTGTAGTGTTTACTTTGCACTGAAGATGATGAAAAGCACTCGTATATTCAGTTCTGTCATTTCTGCAAGGAGTAAGTTAATATCTTGAGCTGTTCTAGTTGTCTTTAAAATGAACATGTATGTGCTCTGGAGGTTTCATTCACAAATCAAACTAGATTCCAATCTCATCTTTCACTTCTCTACAAATCTTGTGGAAAACACGGTGGCAATAATATTCTAAGCAATATATCCCAGCAGCAAAGATGCTTTACTTTCTCCCTGATGTGCAAAGCAGTTTTAAACTCAGTACTAATTTCAAAACACATTGACTGAAAACTCAAAAGTGATAAATTTTAAACATCTCTCAGTGTACATTTTGATTCTTTCCCAATTTCTAATACACTTTTCCCGCACGTAAACACTCCACTTCATTCGAGCTGGATCGACAAAGCCAGTTTGAAGTGAGTAATACCCCTATCTTTATAGATGAAAAGTTGCTGCTCTTTCATCTTTCAACGCTGCTAAAGCAAGAATATGTTTAGGAGAGTAAACGTGGAATAAACAGTGAGTCTTACTATTGGGATGTCAGAGGACAACAACGACATACTTTGTAAAAACTCTGGTATAGATGCGGTCATAGAAGTATAAAGATGATACACATTAGTATAGGTTAGAACTAATACTTTTTCTGTAATACTAAATTACAACATAAAAAAGGTAAATGAAAACTTCTAAAATACTCACTTGATTTGTCTTCTAAAGTGACAATGCCTTGCTTATTGACATTGTATGCATTTTGGACTATATGCTTTGAATTCACAAGTTTTGTGTCTAACACTTCATCCAGAGAATCCAAACCCAGGACCTTTTGTAATCTGTAAAAACAGATAAACACATAGTTCATACGTCATCTAATCTAAAAAAGGCAAACATAGTATTAGGATAGATACAATTCTGAAAAAGATATCTCTCTATTTCATAGAATCACAGAATATCTCAAGTTGGAAGGGACCCATAAGGATCAGGGCCAACTCCTTGCTCCTTGCAGGATGACCTAAAACTAAACCATATGACCAAGAGCATCATCCAGGTGCTCCTTGAACTCTGACAGGCTTGGTGCTGTGACCGCTTACCTGCAGAGCCTGTTCCAGTGATCGACCACCCTCTCAGTGAAGAACTTTTTCCTAATACTCAGTCTGAACTGCCCCCAAGGCATCTTCATTCCATCTGCTCGTGCCTTATCACTGGTCACCAGAGAAAGCAGATCAGCACAGCCCCCTCCAACTCTCCCCGTGAGGAACTATAGGCTGTGATGACGTCGCCCCTCAGCTTTCTCTTTTCCAAGCTGAACAAAGTAAGTGACCTCAGCTGCTACTTGCAAGTATTGCCTTTGAGACCTTTCACCATCTTGGTTGCCCTGCTCTGGACACACCCTAATAGTCTGACGTCCTTCTTATATTAAGGCACCTAAAACTGCACACAGTACTTGAGGTGGGGCCACACCTGTGCCATGTAGAGTGGGACAGTCACCTCCCTCAACCAGCTGGTTATGCTGTGCTTGATGCACCCCAGTACACAGTTGCCCCTTTTGGGCTGCCAAGGCACACTGCTGACTCCTGTTCAATTTGCATTAACCCAGACCCCCAGATCTCTTTCCACAGGGCTGCTCTCCAGCCTCTTGTCCCCCAGTGTGTACGTAAAACCAGGGTTACCCCGTCTCAGGTGGAGAATCCAGCGCTTACTCTTGTTAAATTTCATGCAGCTGGCAATTGCCCAGCTCTCTAGTCTATCCAGATCTCTCTGCAAGGCCTTTCTACCCTCGAGGGAGTCCACAGCTCCCTCTAGTTTAGTATCATCAGCAAACTTATTTAATGTACATTCAATTCCTGCATCCAGATCATTTACAAAACCATACAGTGGTGAACAGCATCTCTGTAGTACTTGTGTTGCCCATCCTTGCTTCCACTGTCCATAAACTTTCATTTTCCACCTAAGTTCTAGAAGAGCCCTACTTAGCCAAGACAACCTTCTGCCCTGCTTGCTTGACTTCCAGCACTTTGGAAGAGCCTGCTCCTGTGCTAGTGACCAGCATTCATGGATCCCAATACCTGCAAAAGCAGATTCCCAGTGGAACTTATAACTAGCTCCTTTAGCAGCCCAAAGTCTGTTTTCCCCATATCCATGCTTTGCTTGTGGTTTTTCTCCTATCACCAAAAATTTGAAGCTACTTTGTGGTCACTGTGACCAAGACAGCCACCAATCACCACTTTGTCCATGAGTCCCTGTCTAGACTGATCCATGATGAAAAAATCCCAAAATTCTGGTGACATCAGTCTTAGAGCCACATATTGATCTTCTGTGTTTTCCCGTTTCTTCCCTCATCATTCCTTACAACTAGAAGGAAACAAGAGAAGACTACTTGTGCTCCTGATGCCTTAACCAGTCATCCTAAGGCCCTGAAATCTCTCTTGATTGCACTTGGACTTCTTACTGCAAGTTCATCGCTACCTACGTGAAAAAAAAACAAACAGTAATGGATAATAATCTGAGAGTTGTACCAGGACAGGAAGTCTTTTCTTCACTACTTTAACCTGGGCCCCAGAGAGGCAGCAGACTCTCCTAAGAAGTGCGTCCAGTCTGCATATTGGGTCTTCTGTTCCCATCAGAAGAGAGTCTCCTATGACAATGACCTGTCTTTTTTAATTTACAGAAGCAGTTTTGACGCAGAGTGTAGGCTGACTTAACCCTGGTGACACCTCCAACCTAGATGAACCATCATCCTCATCATTGTTTGGTTCCACTTGCTGAGCCCCTCATATCTATTATTCATGGGCACCTGGGAAGGTGGGATAGTCATGGAGGAGACACTCTTGCTGTGCCAGGCAGGAACCTGTCACCATTCCCCACTATCCCTTAAGTCACAATGTTCAGCCAGGTGGAGAGAAGATAAGGAATCCTCTGTATCATGTGTCCTGTCTGCTGGACAGGCTTGTCCCATGGAAGGTAGGGTGCAATTCCAGTAACCTATCTTTCTCGGACTCCCTGACAGTCCTTCACCTACTCATCTCCTCCCAGCGCTCTGTCACTAAGCAGAGGAGACCCTCTACCTAGGCACACCTTCCACAGGCGTACTCACTACTGCTGGCCCGTAGTAGTGTAAAAGCAGGGCGCTCCCTGCAGCCTGACAACCAGCTGGCAGTGTGTTCCAAGTGGAGCTGTGCCTGGGAAGCTGCTCCAGTCGTGGCAGGTGCAGAGTTTAGAGAGGCCAGGGCTTTCTGCCGGGCAGATACCATTACTCCCCAAGCTGGCAGAGCTTCAGCACCCTCCCATGCAAGCTGCTGCACCACGCCCTTTTGCTCACCCTGCTCACAGTGCTCCTGGTCCCTAGGAGGTGGTGGGGCTTGGCCACCATTGCTCCTGGCCTGGCCCAGGTCTTGCCAGCTGCTGTTGCAGGAGCTGTGGGCTCTCAGCAGGTCTCTCCACTCCTCAGAGGTTTCCTCGGTTTCAGAAGCCCCCTTGTGCACCACGGTCAAGTGCTCCATTGCGGATCGTGCCAGCACCAGAGCTGCTCCCCTCAGCATCAGCTTCATTACATGGAGATAATGTGCCACGTTTAGATAAAAGTAATCATTAGTAAGGCCTCAACTGTGCTGTAAAAATAGCTAGTGTGATTTGGTTTTTTTCTCCTGTATGAATAGTCTAAAGCAATGCCTTTAACTTTGCATGGGGTATTCCTTTTGGAAATAGTAAAGAATATCTGAATCGCAAAGCCTTCTGCACTCAACTAGTTATTCCATTTCTTATGTCATATGAAGTTTCGTACTTGTGATTAAGACTTCTCCTGGTATTGCGCTTCTACAGAAGTGCTTTTATGTTATAGCAACAAGAAAACAAAAAGAGAAAGACAGAGGAAAAAAACAAGACAAAGCCCACAAAACAAAAGAACTTGCATAACACAACAGTAAAAAGAAATGTCAAGAGGTATTAAGCACAACAAAGTTTCTTTGCAAACTTTATTTGCTGAATTTGTTAGCCAAAGAACAAGTGGTATAGTTAGTCTAGCCACTATGGCTTTGATGCCAGTGATGAAAGGTACGTGGATGAAATTACAAGCATTACCAGAGAAGACTATTACCTACCACAGTTTTACTCTAACAACAAACTCACAAATATACTCACCGTGACAAAGTAATGGATTTCCATATCTGTTCTATATTTGTTTGTGTTAGCTCTCTGCGGAACACAAGTTTGCATGCTGGTACTTCCCCTATAGCTATACTGTGTCGCTTGTACCACATCTCAGAGTTCTGAAATCAGAAAAAACAGTCACTAACTGGTGACTTTCCAAATATTAAACAGTGTAACACATTTATAGTACAGCATGCTCCCTATTACAAGTATTTTGAATATTCCTAAATTCCAGTAAAGTGTCCAGGATACAAGTGAGTGTTTAAGTTTTACAGATGTGCAGCATATTTTCTCAGTTACATATCTTGTCCAAAGTTGAAAAATTATGTGTGTCAGAATAGCCGTTGAAATTCAGGAGTCAGTGGCCTCTAATCTTGTGTTCAGTTCCTCTCCATGATTAAAATCAGTTCAGCTCACTGGTTTTCAACTACCACTCTAAGTTTAAACATCTGCTTATGGAAAAAATATTGGAGAATTATTAGATATCAAAGACTGATATTCATCCTTGTTCAACATATACTGATCATAACTAAACATTAAGTTCATTAGCAGGTTCTATACGTGAAGAAAGTGAAAGCAAATAGCTACAGCTGAAGACACTCATCAGATCTAATCCACCATTATAACAGAATAAAAACAAAGAATGCAAGAGACTACTATCCTTTAAACAACCTTCATATCCAAGCTTGATGCTTGAAGATTGTCATCAACGTGTTGATGGGAGGACATACAATACAGTTTGTGTCAGCAGCTTTTTTTTCAAGGCAAAACTTCTAATCCTTCCCAGTTCTTTAATTTACATCACAGAGCAGTCCTAAAGCACATTAATTCTTGTGATCATAACCAAACCATAAAATGCACTCCAGGAATGCACTTAATTACTCAAAGCACTAATCATCTGTCATTCCATGACTCTAGACTAGAGCTAATTCAAAACAAATAGCACCCTCTGAAATTAGTATCTGGTCTTCCACATTAGTATTTCACTACACAGAGCCATGCCTGTCAACCCACACAGCCAGTAAGTGCTCTGACTGATGATGAAGCAATTTAAGGTGCCACCACTGCACCCACCTCTTTACTTCACCCTTCCAATGAAGCTATACCTTTCTACAGAAGAGCCAGCAGAAACAAGCTCATTCCTTTGCCTCAGTTACTTCAACTTACGGTCCACTGTATTAACCATATCTGCCAATGAGAGATTTTGAGCGATGTCAGACTGTATGCTGTCACATCTAAGTGAGACATATATAGACAAACTTTTACTGACTCTTATCAGGCCAGGATGCTTGGATGGAAATTTAAAGCAGACAGTTGGAGACCATAACATGTTAAAATTGCAGCAGATAACTTGCTCAGTAACTAAAATACTCTATTCTTTTTACTTGTCTTTGGCACTATCTTTTCTTTCTTCCCACTTAATCTTCTACCTACTATTGAAGTTGTAAGGACTATGCTTTTTCCTCTTCAGAAGCCTGCTGTACATGAAAGGTGCACTCAATCTGTACATAAGTAATTGGATTACCAATAGGGAATTTCATATTCACTCAGGATCTTTAGAGCTCCAGCAAAATCGTAGGAGCAACTTTTGCAGACTATTGATCACTAAGAAATCCAAGGCTAGCTTTCTGAACTGATAAGCATTAATAAAAAGCCCAAAATTATCAAAGAAGTCCCAAGAGTTCACAAAATATGAGAACACTCACATACAGGATACACCAGAGGAAGGATTTAGAATACACAGAACTCCAGAAGCCTAGGCTTTTAAGGTGTCCAGGTGGCAAGAGTTGATACAATTTTGGTTTACTAATAAAAGCAAGAGCTTTTTTTCCCCAACAACTTCACAAAGGAAGGATCAATCCAGGCAAGTATGGGGCAGGATGATTCTCCTAGCTCACAAAGGGTATCAATGAAACCAGGACCACTTCTCCTTAGCCACAACATATTCCTTATGAAAAAGGAAATGGAATTGCTAACAAACCCATAGCAGTTAGGAAGGGAGTAATACTGTATATATTCTGCTACCTGAAGTGTCTGAATAAGAGCTACAGGGCAAGTGACAGGAAAGTAATTGCTCTTTCCTGTAGTATAATAAATGCCTTACTGGAATTTGAGCAAACTGGAATGCGACCATACTGGCAAATACAGCCATGCTGAACTTAGGATGCTCAGGACATCATAATCTGTAGCAGAAAGAGCACCTGAAACCAAGATCCCCAGCAAATCACTAAGAAAAAACTTTACTTCACATAAAAGTATTTTGCATTTAATTTCATAACCAAGTATTTGTGCCACATCAAAGAGATCATTAGTTCAGTTTTGCTTTCCAAACATGCTTGTGTCTGGGGAAATGAAAACTGGATATCGTACCGTTGTGACCGATTTCACTGGGATGTGTTCCTGGGAAGTGCCAGCCTCCAGTTCATTCCAGTCTGGAAATTTAATGACTTCCTTTCCATATGAAGGTTTCTTTGGATATGGCTTCAGCGGTGATGAAGGAGGAAATCTACAATGAGAGAATACTTTTAAAGCCTCTGAAAGCCACTCTATTCCATATTTACCAATGCAAAACTGTAGTAGGCCTTTACATACAAAAAGGCCACAAATGCCTTAGACATTCACAGTGTGACTTAGTTGCCTGAAGACTGCTGTTGAGTGACACGTAAAACATCCTAAGGTGTCTTGTTTGGCTTCATCTGCTGCTGCAGAACAGTTCAGCTTCTTTGTACCTCCCACGACATCGCTGAGCCTTGGGTGAACATCTGATATCCATGTGCATCTCAAATAGCACCAGCTGCCTACGCATAGGCAACTGACTCAGGTCTTCACTAGCAGATGTTGATTCTGCTGAAAAAGCTGAGGGCAGGTCTTGCCCATGTCCAGTGCACTGCTGGCATGCATTTCCTAAAGCAAAAAGCTACATAACTAAGCCAGATGACTAACACTTGGATTTAATTAGCATACATCCAAGTGTCCACGCAAAGTTTTGTCCACATTACCATGTTGTTCTGTGTGTACATGCTTCCTATGAGAAGATCACATACTGGAGTCTTTCCAGCTGGTTGCAGAGGAAACTATTTTTAAGGCATTTCAAGAAGTGCCTTGAAGAAATCAGCAGAGATAAACCCTAAGTAGTCCTTGCACAAAACAAGGAAAACAAACAATTCCATGTCACATTCAGCTCAGTCACGTTTCCAGCTTGACCAGAATTAGATTACTGCAAAACCTAGGTCAGAGCTTGTACAAATGAATTAATGGCAGCACATCAGAAAGACACATCAGTTTGATGGCAACATATCATAGTATCATCACCGAATGGTCATAGATTCGTCATCATAGAATGGTCATCATATCAGATTGGTCGAGATCAGATCTTGTTTACCTGTACTCCTAGGTTTTAGATGCCAAGGTTCCTCATGCTTCAGAAATTGCATCAGCCTCACTCATGCTTTTAACCAGAATGTAAAAGACAGTTATGTCTGTGATGACGCAACAAGAGCCTGTACACTGCTGGACAGCATGCATTTATATCCTATCAGAAAGATTCTCATGCTCAAGAAATCCTCAAGATTTTTCTAAAATTTCACCCCATCCTCTCAAGAAAGTTCCAACATTTATTATATTGTATTGCAGTTTCGGTAGTGCAGTAGTGTCATACTGCACGAGTTAAACATGTCATGGTTTTGACCACGCACACTGAGCCCATTTGGCAGATTCCACAACGGTCTTCAACAGAATCTGTGCAACACAGTGAGATATCACTTCCTTCAGACAAACCCTGAGGAGAAGTAACAAGCACACCCTGCACCAATGCTGCAAGACTTGCTCTACCTTTTAAGAGTAACCCAGACTGCATTGTAGATGCCCAGCTGTTGAGTGTTCTCAACTGTTTTTCAGCTATTTGTTGCTTCTTAGAGTTTAATGTTATAACATCTGCAGCCTTTTTTTGCTTTGCCTTATAGTATTCTCAACAGTTCCGTTTCCCCTCCAGTTTTTCACAATTTTTAGCTTTATGTCATTTGCTGTCCTGATTCTCAACCAACCAGTAAATAAATGAGTTCTTACAAGCAGAAAAAGGAGGTGCATTCCCCTTTTTCAGATAGCATTACAGCAAGACCTAGATAGAGCCAAGTTTTTAGATGAACAATGAAAAGCCTCTGATTTTATGACAAATGGAATAATTATACCTAAAGCTAGCCACTGAAGAGCTTTTCAAGTTTGACATGTCAAGAGTAGCATGGTTTACAGCTAGCAACACTATTTTTAGGAGTTTATACAGGGAGGAAGGAGATACCTGCTTGAGTCCAGGGCAAGTGGTAGAGAACAAGGTCAACTAACATTGGTATTGACAGTATAACAAGTACCACAGCTGAATTCCCAGAAGTTTACTAGCAATGCAAGAGTACTAACCCTTTTGCTTCTACTACAACTGCTTAGACTAAAAAATGTAAAGCCTGACAGCTTCCAAAACTGCAACATCTCTTTTGTAGCTGTAGATTACACTGAGCCAGTAAGTCAGGACACACAGACAGACAGTCTTTCCTATTTTTAGAAACCACACCAGTTCTCACCTTCACATTTAATGCTTGCCCAGTACTGTCAAGGCAAATCAACATTTGGCAACACCTCCTTTGCATACCTTGAGGAGTGAACAAGGGCAGACAACTACACATACATGTGAAGTTAATGAATGACACAACTGTCCACTGCAGTGTACAACTACAGTAAATTAACACAGGAATTTATAGAAAAGGTATGAAGTACATCAAGGTTTCCAGAGTAAGCTCTGTCAGCAGAATTATAAGCGGCTTGTACTGCTACCTGAATCACTCGGTGAAAAAAGTACTTACACAGTAACATTAGGAAAGTCCAGCAGAGGGAGCTGCCAGGACATTAAATACGCGAACAAAGCCAGGCTAGAAAACCGATGTTTAGCTCCATAAATAGGTGAAAAGCACGTGTTAATATTTAAAGCCAAACACCAAAACCGTGAGTAACATGCATAGTTTATCTATGCGTCAAGCTCAGCGGCAAAAAGCTGGCTCCTGTTCAAGATGCATGGAAGATACACAGTTTTAGTAAAAAACCTGTTCAATTAGTAACTTAGTTATCTTTTGAATGGGAAATGAAGAAAGGACAAGATTAAGATAGCTATAACGAAAATGCTCTCTTGTCCAAAAGCAGATCATTAGGCAGAGCACACAGGAAATGAAAAACACAGAAATATTTCACCCAAAATCTTCCACAGCCTGCAGCTTCCCACAGCCTGCAGCTCAGGAAAGTCATGGCTGAAAATACAAAGGAGAAACGAACAAAATAATTTGAATGCGTGGTGCCAATGTAAAACAAACAAGCACAAACCACAATCATACAAACACAACAAGCCCAAACCAAAGAGATATAGCACAATACGAGTGGTTACCAACACCCATATTTAATCTTTTGACAAAGAGACAATGCCCAGAAAGAAAGGAGATGCTGTATTTAAAATCTATGGCACTAGTGAAAAAAAACAACAACATGCAGGTAGTGCTGGTCTAAGAAGAGTAGACAGAGCAGGGCTGGGCTAGGAACACAGCAAACAAACAACACACCCACCACCACGTGTTGTACCAGTACCTAACTGCTTTTCTAGCTCTGTAGCTCCTTTACATTTTACCTTCTCCAGAACGAAGTCAAGACATAAGATGCTCTGCAGCTTTTCTTGTCTTCCATGCCTGTTTTCCAACCTGAACTAGTTGATAAGTAGGTAAGCTACCACAACAACTTACCCTTCTATAGCAGAGTATAGCTTTCTTCTACAAGAAAGTATCGTGACCCAAGTTTGCTTATGACAAAGTAAAAGAGTTACACCACACATACCTCTTACATTTAAAGTATTCCAAGTTAATAAATAAAATTAGGAGAGTAATGAACAACTGCACTTACAGCACAGGTGTACAAATTAGACAGCAAAAAATCTTAGGCACACTCTACAAACAAACTAGTTAAGATCATAGAGCATAATGAAAAATAGACTTCATCCGCACCAAGAGGAAATTCAGCATTACATACATTTTCCCAAAGACAAGATTAAGAAATCATTACAAAAAGAATAATACATACAATTTCTTTAAGTATATAATAATAAATGAAATAAATAGAAACATATCATTACTGCTGACCTGTTTTCCCTACTGCTTTGTGTGAAGATAGCTCCCATTTCCTCAAAAGAAGACTCACCGTGATAGAAGTTACAAATTCATACTTCAGGTAGTAGTCATTTTTAAACTACTCTTTCCTTGAACAGCGTACTACAAAATGGTACAAATTCAGAACCTGCACCTTCAGGACACCCAAACCTTAACTGAAGTCACAAGAGGTCAAAGAACCCACTCCAGTAGTGCTAAGCTTTCACTACAAAGAAAATTCTTTTCCTCTGTTAACAATCCACTAACTGAGAAGCTAAACAGTGGTGAGTAAGCATCCTTAAGGAGGAGCAAACAGAACTTTGTCTCTTTTAAGATGATTTCAATCTACAACCCAAGGAGCGTAGTAAAAGGTTATATCATGAATGACTTATGAATTCATAAGGGCTTTCTCTTCTCTCAGGGGTGAAAACAGCAGCCAAAATGTCAGGGGGTTGGGGAAAAGGAAAGACAAGCGTAGCTGGAAGCTCAATGGCGTCCTCAGTTCCATTGATATCTTCTTGATATGCACTCTTCCAACACTGACAAACCTGATGTCTACCAACAGCAAACAGACTCGCTACCTTATAAAAGCTGCAAAAGCTCTTGTTGGTATTCACAGAACGTAATCAAGTAAAAGTGCCCTTCAAAAATACTTGAACAAGCCAAAAAACAACCCTCAAAACCAAGCCAAACATTAAATCATGACAGTTGCCTATCACTAAAGAAAATAAAGTCTTTAAAAGGAAGGTGGGGAGACACATTAACACCTTTTCAAAGGTATTCTACAAAAACATTCGTTAAGGCCACGCGCAAGAGTTATTACTCCCTGTTCCCCAAAGCCACCATTTTTCAGTCACCACATAGAGGTTTACCTATATAAATGGCCGTCATCCTGAAAGTCCTCTTTGCCCCATCTTCCTTTGATATCTTCAATAACATGATTTTTCAGGAATTTCTTAAGCAGCTTAACCGTTTGATTGCGAGTCACTTCTGGGCCAAAGTTTTGATTAGAGCCAAGCAGCTCGTGTAAACAGTCCACTGCCTCTGAAGCTTTGAAGCAACGCTCGTAGCTTTTGAAGCGACACCGATGCTTTCGTAAAGGCATCCCAGCACGAAAAAGTTCTATTATCTCATTCCACTGGGGAAGAGGAACAAAACAAACCGTTACCGGAGCTCTTCTCCGAGAGGCGTTTTCATTCGATCAGAACGCGGCCAGACCCGAACGCAGCACGACATTGTTTCTTTGATCACCTGGGTTTACAAGCACACCGAAAGCTAAAACCACGGGTTGAACAGCTGAGACCCGAGAACGAACACCAGGATAAGGAAGCTGGGCGACCTGGAGCCCCGTGCTACCTGCAGGTCTGCGGGCAGAGCTTTCACTCTGGCGCAGCCTCCACTCTGCCGCCGCCTCGCGCAGACTCAGCGTGGCGAGCACCGACGCCGGGACGTCGGCTAGGGACCGCCCCGCCGGGTGCCCGCCGGCCGCCCGGGACAGGCCCGAGGCGCGCCCAGGCCTCAGAGGCGCAGCCGGCGGGGCAGGCCCGGGCGCC
>Ga0065711_1007393_pt1 | contig 20958 bp, 13 predicted proteins | sample Hoacrofraction12_FD_59098 | JGI IMG/M metagenome (GOLD analysis project Ga0065711, IMG submission 59098) | Hoatzin crop microbial communities from Cojedes, Venezuela - Epithelial fraction 12 v2 (version 2) | ecosystem: Host-associated > Birds > Digestive system > Esophagus > Crop | place...
GCTCCTGTCGACGCATCTGCTCTGTGCGTTAGAGCAGAGAGTGATTCACCGAGCAACAGATTCTTTTTGCTGTACGATTTTAGAGCAGAAAAAGTGGACAGCTGAAAAGGAGACATGTTCACGCGCATGATTTTCCCATACCATGAGAGGTACCTTTGGGAAGCAACTCCTCCTCTACAGGCAAAGGAACTTGGCTTCACCAGTTAGGAAGGGAATAGCCCTTGCTTAGCTTCCCAGGCAGTATTTTTGCAGCTGTACGCTCCGTTCTATACAGGCAGGCTGGTGAGAGGTGCAAGAGGGGTGGTCACACGCTGCAGGGTCTCTTGGCGCTTGTGGCCTGAGCACATTGCACGTGAAGCATGAGGGCTCGGTTGCCTCAGTACTAATCATCATATTTCTCCTCAGCATGGTTATCCCACATGGAACATCCACAGGGTTTGGTTTCCAAATCACCTTACAGAAGTAATCACTGCGTTACTTTTTCCCTCTTATTTTATTGTACTCTTTTCCCACCCACAGTGGATTTCGGTGTGAGCGCTCAGCTGGACAGGACAGTTGGCAGGAGAAACACTTTTATTGGAACTCCGTACTGGATGGCTCCAGAAGTCATTGCCTGTGATGAAAATCCAGATGCTACGTATGATTACAGAGTAAGAGAGTCCGGTTCATAGAAAAAAAAAAAACCCATCATACACTTGCAATATGAACGTCCATGAACGATGGCAGTTTTTGAGACTACTTATGCCTTGTAGGAGTAACACTATTTTCTGTAAATACATTCTTATTACAGGAGTACAAGGTATGGGTGATTGTCACATTGTGACCTTTTAACAGTTGCCATTACTTGTATTAGCATAGCTTTGAGACATATGGAGTATAGGACTTCAGTGTGCTGTAGGCGCTCAGACAAGGCAAAAATTACTTAAACTGGAAACACTCATGTTCTCAATTTATATAATGATTGTACTTTAAATTGTGTTAGGCTATGTCCTAGTTACTGTAGTAACCCAGAACAATGCATTTTAGGTGTTGCCTTAAATAGAACCACCGCCTGGAGAGCCAGTGAAGTACAGAAGGAGCTCTTTAAACTGTGCCTGTTCCTGATTTCAAGATACATATACAAGTTGATAAAAATTTATCCATTGCAATATTTCTTAACAGAGATAAGTTTTTACATAGTTTGCTGCAAACCAAGGATTTAATTACTGCAAAACCATAATTGGTTTGATGGCATTTGCATTATTGTTAAGAATATTATGTATGTGTATTTAAATTTCTCTAGTGAAAGTGTCCTGTAATCTTAAAAGTTCTTCTCAGCTTGCTTTAATGAAAGCACAAGGAAAGGAAAAGTGGGGAAATATGCTTTTAAAAAAAATCTTCACTTAGACTAATGCAATTGTTCTAACTTTTAACCAAGAAGGGCAACAAAGATATCAGAAACTCTGTGATTAAGGCCTTACAATGAATTTTAGAGCTGAATATCAATTATATAAATTTGCTCAGTTTGATGGTAGTGTTAGCTATCTGTAGGTTCGTGTGTGCCTAAATCTATTTAAAAAAAAAACAGATTATTTGAATTGGTGATTTTGTACCTTTTGACTAAGATTGATCGTATTTCTCTTTATTTAATTGCTTTTTACATCCATCAGCTCATTGTATTGAAGATACCGCTTTCTGTCTTCGCAGATGGAGTTATTAGGAAGGAAGGGTGGCTATTAAATGATCTAATAAAGGAGAAAAACTCTATGCTATATTAGTTAATGCAGTAATGGCGTGAAAAATATACTTGTTTATTGTTCCTGGTGCAGCTTGTAAGGCTACCTCCACCCCGCCCCCCCCCAAAATTCATGGTTGAAAGAGCTTGTAAGAATAAGATTCTGTACGGCTGTGCAGTTTAGCTTAAATGGCTGGATTGGACCAAGAGAAATGATTGCCTTGCTGGGTCTGAAAATGGGATCATTAGAAACGTTCCTCTACTTGTAGTACAGAAGAGCTTATTTGCTCATTAGTTGTGACTAATATTTAAAAAAAATCATTATTATGACCAAAAATGAACACTGCTTTGCTGAAGAGCAGCTCGCTCTCTGCAGCCTCCTCCCATGTTTTGCCCCTTAAGCTACGGGAGTCTCCGGATTTTGTTCCTCGCCAGGAGTCTTCCAGCTCTTGCCTGTTTTTGACCCTCCTGGCCCTCGCTCAGGATGTCCCTAGTCAGGGGCGCTGGCCAGAGGTGGTACCTTGAAAAGCTTCCACTGAGGGATGCTTGTTCCATAACGTTTCAAGCAAAGCTGAGATGGTAGGCACAGAGCGTTTGCGTTGGCCCCAAGCGATGTGTCCAACAGAGGCTGCTTGCAATTTTAGCAGTGATGGCAGTTCCCCTATGTAAAGCTGTTACTTGATTACTGGGACTAGAACAAATTTAGGACTGGGTGTATTCCACTAATCTGTATTTGTTTATTTGTTGGTTTAAGCCACTGAAAAAGACCTGCCAGGTTCTGGGGTTTTTTTGCCCCGCAGTCTTCGTAGTCTTTCGTTTTCTCCATCTTTTGTTTGGGGGAACGGGTGCGATGTTTTCTGTGAATCTACTGTGGGGAGATGTTCAGTCCTTTGTAAACAGTGGAATATTGAACATTCTGTTGTTTCATAGGCTTAGATTTCATGTTTTTCAGTTTTTGTTTTTTAAATGTATTTTTAATTGTCATAATGTGAATATGACTTTATGTGTTACTAGAAAGGGTTGTTTGCATACTCTGTATGAATACATGCACGCATTTGTGTGTATATGTATCTAAATGTATTACATGCCAAGTAGGAGTTTGTGATACCATTACAGGAAAAAAGTAGCTTATAGTATTTAAATAGCTGTGGTATTTGGTTTCAGTCTCACCTACAGGGCCCCTGTAAATAGTACTCTCTTACTGTCTGAATGGGTAAATCCACCTCCTAACATATGGTCTCTCTCTCTTTTTATGCAGAGTGACCTTTGGTCCTGCGGCATTACAGCCATAGAGATGGCAGAAGGAGCTCCCCGTAAGTGATACGTGTGCTTCTCCAGTGGGCTGATTAAGGCTGAAACGTATACTTGGGAGATGCTGGTTGTAATCTGAGTCTAGTTTTGAGGTTTCTGAAAGTATCCTCGAGTTATTTCTGTTCGCTTTGGTTTTGCCTGCCCTATAAATATAAAATCCCATAAATAGCAACGCTTTTGATAAAGATAGGGTAGTGTTTAAGCGCTACAGTGCAGACTGCGGTAATTTACTTTGTATAGCAGTGATATCTGGATGCTAATCGAGCGTCAGGCTTCCTTCCTATGGGTAGTATCGTGTGTTTTGGAGTTGTGTCCCAGTTTGTGTATGGCCTGGCCTGGGATGCTGAAACCTCAGCTGGGGAGAGGGGCAGTGGGGCCCCAAGAAAATTGACCTTAATGAAAAAAGCATCTGTAGCAATTGTTTCTGTGTTGGCTTTCTGTCAGTCTGGGTAATGCTAACGTTGCTTCTTTTCTTTCCACTCGTTGGTGGGTGGTTGTTGATCTTCCTTAGCAGTGGCATGACTTAAACTGTAAATCCATCTTCAGTCGAGAATATTGAACTTAATGCTCCCTGTGTGAGAAAACTCATCAGTTGATATGGGTATTTTTGAGCTGGAAATCTGGAAACCGATAATGCACAACTTTTTATAGCTGATTTTCCCCTCACATACTTATTCTTGCTGAATATCAAGGCAAACAGCAGATATGTGCAAGGAAGACAAAAAGATTTAAAAAGAAAAGAAAAGAAATTAGGCCTGAAGTTTTGGCTTTCAGTGGTAATTTTTATGAAAATCCTTATTGAACTAGCAAATACGCTTACCCCCAACTCCAGCTGGAGCTCTGTATTTGAAAAATAACAGCCTAAGGTACCTAAGAGTGAGTTAGTTAAATTTTTTTACACATAAACAACCACCACAGCCCAGCTTGAAACCTCTGTCTTTGAAATAATCATGTTGAAATGAAGTATTGATATTTTCCTAGCTAAAAAGTGGTCATTTCATTATAGCCGCTGCCTGATCTTTTGTTGTTGTTGTTAATGTAAAATTTATAAATCAAAGCACGATGTTCTTGTTTTGATTCATGTTTTAGGAGGTCTGATGGTTTGGGTGTGTTTCGTGGTTTTTTTTTTTTATCTTCCTAATTGCACGTTTGCATCATTGCCCATGTGAGAGCTGCTCCCAGGACACCTCAGCGAGTGCTGTATTAACAGCATTTGAGCTACCACTTGACCTCCTTTTTGCTGTACCTTTTTGTTCAGTGCATTGGGTTGCCTGGGTGGCTTTCAGTTAAAAGCTGTGTCTGTGGGTTTTGCAAGCCTGGAATTGGACAGTGATATTTTTTCATTTCCAAGCCAAAGCAGAGCTTGGCCCCTCTTTGTATAAAAGCACAACAGGGGCATTTGAGAAGGAAGCAAAGATCCAACATAAATGCTGAACAGCTCTTGCCTTGGTCTGTCCTCTGGCACGTGGGCTCTGTCTCCTCCTCCAGCAGAGGCTGAAGAGTCCCATCGCTAAGCTTGGTGGTCTGAGGAGGTCCACAGACATACAAAGGTCTTCTCTGCCAAGGTTGTGGCCCCTTATCTCTGAATCCATAATGCTCTTCACATCAGTCTGTTTCTCCTGAATTTCTGCTGGGTAGAAAATATTACCTCTTCCTGCAGTGATCATTCAGGCTAAGACTGATGGTGCAAGAGATCAAGCATAGGAAGATGTTAAAAACAGAGGGTTTGCTTCTAGAATCCTTTCCTGGGAAGCCTCCCTCCCTGCTCCCTTCTTTCCCTGTGTTGGCTCTGCCATGGTGCTTTGCTCTGGGCAGGAGGAAAGGCTGTCCTTAGTGGACTCCCACGAAGTGTCTGCTGAAACCAAGGGGACTTCGTTGGAGAAAAGTTGTGGGTTTGCATTTCAGGTCTGCACGGAATCCGTTTTGGTTTTTTTTTTTAGTGTAGACCTTCCCATGCTTCAAAACCATCGTGCCTTGGAACAGAGAAAACCTCCAAGTCTGGAGAGTAAAAATGAGGCATCCTGCCTTAATTGTCTGCGTAATGGGAGAGGAGGGCAGGTGGAATGAAGTTTGTTTGAAACAGTAACTGTTTAATTCTTCCCTTCTGCCATCATCTTCTCCCAATATTTTATTGACTACAACATAAGTTAGATGACGTGGGGCTGGAGGAGGGCTGTGTGCAGATGTTAGCATCATGCTGGAGTCTAAAGGTTAATCCGTGCCTCGATCTTACTCTCTTTTTTGGGCTGCCCTTTGCACGTAAAGCTGTGGAGTTATTGTCATTTTGGGCTAATTTTGTTTAGTTGTGTTGTTGGCTGCATGAGCCCTCAGTATGGTGGGAATGGTTGTGGGAACTGAAGCTGTGGCATTGACAGAGAGTGACTAAGCCAACGTCTGTATGTTTCTGTTCGGTTTTGTTTTCTTTCCTTCAGCGCTTTGTGACATGCATCCCATGAGGGCACTCTTTCTGATACCCAGGAACCCTCCACCGCGGTTAAAATCCAAGAAATGGTATGTGTTAGTTATCTCTTGTTTGTAGCCCCATTTGTAGCTTGATGCTTTCTTGTGTCTCGTCGCGTGCAGGTTTGTTACCACTTCCACAGAACTGTTCACGCAGTTTAGCAAAAATCACTCTGTTGTTATCTTCTGTGCCACTGAACCAAAGCACGAAATAGAAAGCATGCGTTGTTTATATAGTTGTGTTTGTCCCAGAGAAATTGTATCTTGACTTGTGTGAAAATAAAAACCAAGCTTTTTTTCTTGACAGAGCAGCATCTGTATTAAGGTGACAAATGTATCCATATTTTAAAAAATAAACTCCCGCAGCACTCTATATGCAGTATGTTTTCTCAGATGTATCGTAACACGGAGACAGAACGACACTATAGAGTTCTAGTTGCTAAGTTGAAAGGAGCTATTAAAACTAATGAAGGCTTTTACTATAATTATTGTAAATGATTGGAATTGAGCGTGCAGTTCTTGCCAACTGAGAAGAATCCATTAGTATCGGAGGATTTCCTCCCAGTTACTGGTTACAACTGGCACATGTGAAACAAAAATACTCTCTAGAAAGAGGTTTNGTNTAGATTGAATGTGATCACAGGATGCTGTGATCCTGTCAAAATAATGAAGTGATTTGACTGCCTATTCAATATCAACATAATAGAAACTTGGCTTCTTTGCTGGGCTTGGTGTTTGCCTGGATTGACTTGCACTTGTACTGTCAAGGCATCCCTCTCCCTCTCTCATACTTGCTTTCTGCATAAGTTATAGTGATGCATATACAGTATTTGCAGAAGCCTTTCATGAACCTTTTCGTTTAGTATAACTCTTAAGGTTTGAGGAATTAAAAAAAAAAAGCGAAATTACCTCTTCGATTACAGCAGGAAAGTGAAGCGATAGATGGAAACCGTTGTTTTTACACTTAACCACGTAGTGGAGGTGTCTGCCGCCCGAGCACGGGAGCAGGTTGAGAGCACCTCACAATCAGAAAGTGACACTGGCCAAGCCAGTGCTGCTGGGACTCGGCTGTTTCGATGGTGCACTCGGTGGCAGGTTATGAGAAGATAGGCCAAATGATGAAAAATTTAGTTTTGAATATTTCCATTAATGGTGTTTTGCAAGGCGGCTTGTTTGCTGACTTCTGTCTGGAGAGGTCCTCTTTCAGGAGCTCAAGTGAAGCACAAATTTGGGAAGGTGGTGCTCCAGCTTAGCTAACTCCCATGCCCTGCCCACTGCATGCAGTCTGCAGGAGGAGCTTGGTTCACTTCATGCCCTTAAATTGTGTCGGTGAGAATTTGACCCCAGGTGCCTGTGTTGAACAGACAACACTGTTCAACACCCGCCTGTTGTTCTATGAGTTGTTTTTTTGGGTTTTTTGTATGACTTTTCATGTAAAAAATAAAGTAATCTTTAATGCTCGCAGTCCGATCTTGGTGAGCCCAAGTGCATGCAAAAGCAGCAAGGTGGTGCTTGTGTCAGGGAAACGTTGGCCACGGTTCTTGTGGCTTTCGGTACAGCTGTTCTGAAGCAGACGTGCCCTTCGACAGCAAGGGCAGGTGGAGACACACCAGAGCTGCCCTGCCCGTGCTCCAAGCAAACTGGATGCTGCCCAGCTCTGGTCCAGAAGCAGCAGAGCTGGGTTTGCATGGTTTGCCTTCCCTTCAGATCCTGCCTTTCAGGGCAATTATGCCTGTGAAAGAGGGCACGTTACTGTGAGGCTGTGCCCAAGCACTGCAGGTGTGTTGATATCGCCCTGTGTTCATCCAGCCCAGTGCTCAGCTGGAGTTCAGGCTCAGCTCTGTTTAGGAGGCACACTTGCAGACAGCACTTGTACCATCTTCTGGGACGTGATGCTCTTTGAGGAAAGGAATTAGGCTTTGAGGAAGAGCAAAAAATATTTGAGCTGAGTTTTACCTCTGATCCTGTTTTGGTTTTGATTTTTTCCCTCCCTGCTTTCTCAGGTCAAAAAAGTTTTTCAGCTTTATAGAAGGCTGTCTAGTGAAGAATTACATGCAGCGACCTTCTACAGAGCAACTCTTGAAACATCCCTTTATACGTGACCAACCAAATGAAAGGCAAGTCCGAATCCAGCTTAAGGACCATATAGACAGGACCAGGAAGAAGAGAGGAGAGAAAGGTATGCAGCTTCTAGAAATCAAGTATTGCAGCTTGTTAAAAATACATATTTTTGTCCTACTTTACATTCTAAGTCCCCACCCCTGGAAAAGCTCCAAACATCCCAAACCCTTGAAAGATTCTTTTTTAATTCACGTTTCGATGATCATCAGGCTTTTAGGTTTTTATTCTGTCCTCTACAGAGAAAGTATTGATTTCAAGTGTCTTATTTTCATATACATCAAATTTACTCACTTCTGGGCCACTCTTCTGTACTAGCATTAAACAGTATTTAGGAGGATATTGGAATATATGCCTTTCCCTTTCTTGGTCTGTAGTAGGTTCATTCCTGGAATGAAGCCATAAATCAGACTCGCAGGAAATAACCCATCACAAGAGCAATGAAACAAATGTCTTGTGCAGCCTGTACTCTTTATTCAGGTGGTGCCGAGGTCCTCCAGGTGTCTTGTCTTACATATAGAACCTGGTGTCATTCAGGGAATTTGCTGAAAGTCTACTGAAAAGCACTGTGCTGCTTTGCAAGTGTGGGAAGATGGGCTTGTATATGCAGAATGAGTTCTAGGCTCTGCGATAGATCTTCTCACAGAAGGGGATAAGAACTGGTTCACTAAGGCACTGCTGCAACTCCCCCCTGTCCTACAATTAAAGATAAGCACTATCTGGGCCTTTGTTTCTTTCCCATTAGATGAGACGGAGTATGAATATAGTGGAAGTGAGGAAGAAGAGGAGGAAGTGCCTGAACAAGAAGGAGAGCCAAGGTAATAATTGCTGTTGGGAGGGCTCTGGGCAGTCCAAGCCAAGTAAGTCTAGAGGTCTGTGACTATAAATCAGTAGCATGCTAAATTTCTGTCTCTTATTAAGTGAAAGCAGAAGCCACACAAACCACCTGAAGGATCCGAATACCTATTCTGTGACTGCTAAAGGTTTTAAAGCTCCCCCTCGTATGGTGTAGAGCCAGCGAGCTCTGGATGGAGGGAGATTTGTGCCAAATATGATTGGTCAGGGGCTCCAAAATGTCAGAGTTGGTCCTTATTTTGCTTGGCCTCATTTCACGCCTACCACTGAGAGCATGTATTTGACATGCATCCAGTGTCTTCGCTCTGAAAGAAACGAGATTAAAATTTAACATCAGGCTATATTTTATTAATGCTCCCCTGCTTTGGAAAGGGTATTTAATGGCCTATCAGGCATTATTGTATGGGAGGCTTTAACTTCCTCTTGTTGCAGTTCCATTGTCAATGTGCCTGGAGAATCAACCCTCCGACGTGATTTCCTGAGACTACAGCAGGAAAACAAGGAACGGTCCGAGGCCCTTCGGAGACAGCAGCTGCTGCAGGAGCAGCAGCTCCGCGAGCAGGAGGAATACAAGAGGCAGCTGCTGGCAGAGAGGCAGAAGCGCATCGAGCAGCAGAAGGAGCAAAGAAGGCGGCTAGAAGAGGTAGAGACAGGAGGCTGGAGCTCAGGGGGGCAAAAAAGCTCCTCTTCCTCTTCTGTTTCCCATTCCCACGCCCATTTCAAAAGAGTTCCCTGTAGCCCCAGCACATCTCAGGAAAGAAAACAACATGTGTAAATCCACTGGCAAACATAGAGCAGAGCACTTAAATCCATGTCTGGCTACTTGGATATGAGCCGTCTTCCGAAGCATTTGAATATCCAGCAGCTCCTATGGAGGGAACAGGAGCCAAAGCTGGGTTGTTTGAAGGTAAATGGGGGAGGCTGCGTCTTGGTCTCTGTTCCAAAGAAGAGGCAACATGTCTAGACTTTAGGTAGCCGTAGAGAAGGGGCGACATTAATTATTCTCAGATGGATTTGATTTTTTTAAAGTGGGCAGTGCCTCAAGATTACTTTTTTTGGGGCCATGACATGCTTCAAATTTCCCTTTAAAGTTTTCTCAAACATCTGTGTTTGGCACTCATTCATGGGAGGCAGAAGCCTATTTTTTTGTGTATTACTCTCTCATGCAGAGTAGCATGATGACTAAAAGCCACCTAGATTTAAATCAGTGTTAAAATTATACTTCTGCAAAAATTACAAATATGTAAATCATACTTTTGTGATATGGTAAGTGTGCAATTTGCATACACTACCTGAAGATAAAAGAAAATGAACGTACATGTACAATATTGTTCTGTCATACTTTTCACCTCCTAAGATCTCGTGTGCATTTATATATATGCAGATGGAATATGCAGTGTGAGCTTCAGAGGTGGGAGTATTTCAAAACAGTTCTTCAGGCCAGAGCTGGGTATGACACAGAGCTGAAGTGAAACCAATCCTCTGGCTCCTCAGGAAGTGCAGGGTCAAATTCCAGTCGTCCTTAAATGAGCTCTTGCTTGAATTGCTGTTCCAACTGCTCGCTTAGCAAGGATGGAAAAAATACATCCAGTCTGGTTTTCCAAATCCTGGTAATGTTTAACGAGGACGCAACCAGGACCAAATGTTGATTTGCATCTCGTGATGTGTTTACATAACAAAAAATGCAAAATTCTAAATAGCTTTCCAGGTCACATTATGCTCCTTATCCCTCGTTTTCAATGTGCAAGTGCGTTTAGTGGTGCTATAAGGAGAGATTGGTAGCAAAGACTCAGCCACACGTGAAGCCAGGAGGAGGGTCAAGGGGGAGGCATATAAACTCCATTTCTCTTCAGTTTCTTCTCCACCCTTCTGAGATCGCCAAGATAAACATCATAGCTCTTCCAACTGTTTTAGACTCTGGCTCTGTAGCGATTTTGTGGGAGGAGCAGATAATAAAAAGAGGCTAGGAAAAGAGAGCATGGGCCAATATGAAAATAAAGTACCTTACTGTGAAAAGGTGGGCAAAAGTTGAGATACCACTTGGCCTCTAAAATTGTGCTTAGTGTGGGAATCAATTAGTTCTTTTAAATGCCTGTTTAATCTCCGAGGTTCTGCAGGTGGTACTTTTTTGGCAAGGAAGGGGTTTACGATTAAATTATCTAGGTCACTTAACTTTAGGAATCAATGCAACCTTTAAAATCTGGAATTTCTCTTCAAAATAAAGGAGATGCTGCTGCTAGTAATGGAGACAAAGCAATGCACCTCTTTGCTGCACAGGGTTGAACCTTTTGGGGATGTTGCAGAAATCATAATTTAATGAGCAATTAAAAAGAAAAGGCAGTTGCCTGTAAGTTATGTTTGATTAGTCCTGCTGTTTAAAATACCACACAGAAATAGTGACTTCAGCAACCACAAGACCGCACATAACGTAGATTGATGCATTACAGACTAAGTTTACACAGTAAACTATGTCAAATTCGTTTTGTAAGATTGAGTCTATAACCTCAGTCTGGTTCCCTTGGAAACACAAATATGAATGATGAGCTATAAAGGTTTCCTTTTGCAGGTGATGGGCCAGGCGTATTGTTCTTAAAGTGAGTTAAAAAAAAGACTTGCACTGAGTTTTCAAAAAAACCTCAGTTTGTTGGATCTTGTGTTGGAAAAATGTGTGATCCCAAATGATTTTTAACAAAACAACAGCCAAAACACTCTTTGAGATGGGGGAAGGGTGGTAGACACATATATAGATAAACATCAGTGTTGTGACACAATTGAAGGCCAAAATATTGAAATGTTGTCACTTTGTCCTTAACTCACCCCCATTTTGATGAAGGCAGTAAACAATGAAACACTTGGTAATGTGAGTTAAGGTTAGCGTCAGACATTGAGTCTCTGGGCTTTCATCAGTTTTACCAGGCCTTGCTTTCTTGTAATTTTTTCTTGTGTAGAGTAAGTGTGTGTTTGGGTATACCAGTTTGACATTCTTTGGGAGGAATTTTATGCATTAGATAATCTCCCTGGACCAGTTGCTTATACTTCCCCCCCTCCTTCTCCCCCTCCAGCTTCCTAAATTAAAATTGAGGGCTTGTTCTCACAATGCTGGCAGAAAGCCTAGACAGTTTTGACCGAGACTGCAACAGGAACGGTGTTTAGGACATCTGCCAACAACTGCAATTCTCAGCAGTGTTAGAGAAAATACTACTTTTAAAAAGGCATATAGGTGACTTCTAAAATTCCTTGTTGCAGGAACCGTATCATTTGTGTATTACTTAGGAAGTGGAAATGATATGTGGTCAAAGTGCAGAAAATTACCTAAAAGATTTTGTGAAGGGGATTGCTTGTCCTCCCCCAACCTCTCCTTTAAAAATCATATAAAGATTAGTTGCATAAATATCAGCTATGTGTCATATAAGTGTTCAGATGGTTAAAACAAGAAATCTCGGCTGTTCAAGGCTGTTCTAGCACGTTTCTGTTCAGCAACATGGAGACACCAGTGCTCAGTGTGACGGGTATGGAAAGGCATTTGAATCTGTACTTTGCAAATCTAAGTCTGGTTTGGGAAATTCAGAATTAGCCATGGTGGAATCCCGTTCTGTGTGGACATCCACAATTCAGTATAACTTCATTAAATGATGTGTGTCCCTGGTTATGAGAACCTGAGGCCGATGTTTTTGAAGTGGTAGGTTATAGCTCTACTGGCGAGTAGTACAGTCCAGTAGAAGCAGATTTGTGGAGCACAATAATTGAAGTGCTGAGGACGCAAAGACTTCACTCCCTGTGTTTGAAGACAGGAGGAGTTCCTTTGGATTAGCTGAGGTCTAGACTGTGTGCCTGCTTGTGGTTGGAGTGCATCTGCCTTTTTAATTTCATCCAAAAGGAGTGGTTGGCACTCCAAGACCTCTTCAAAATATGAAACAAAACCTGGTAAGTGGAGATGATTGGATGATTCACTTCAAAAAAGCACTCCTGATCTGAACCAAGATGCTAATGTAGGTGTACCTGCAGGCGATTTTTGCCAGGGCTTTGTTTCTTTTACAGAAGGGGAGATTATTCATATCTTACCTAATCTGAATTGCTTGCAAGTTTGGATTGATACTGAGCAAGAAGTTTCATTTCTGGTTGATCTCTAGTGTGGGCAAAACAAAAGTCTCTTTATTAATTTTTCCAGTCCTCTTTGTAAGTTGATACCAGGCTGCTTAATTCTTTGTGAAAGAAATCATTAATATTATATATTTATCAACCTTTATCTGATATATGACAGTAATAATATTTTATGAATATAAAACTAGAGGATCTATATTTGTCTTCAGCATTTCAGTTGTATGAACGAGGTCCTGAATTCATTGGTATACACCAACTGCATGTGTAGTTGCATTGCCCCCTCCTGGTAAATCATGCTCTACTGCATGGTCTTCCAGTTTGGAGATGTTGGGTACCATTGTAAGATCGTCATTAATGCACCCTAAAACCGGACAAGGAGCCAGAGTATTGACACCGTGTTTTCAGTATTGTTTTTTTGTGTTGGCGTAGTAAATGCCAATTTTGTGAAATGCAGAAATTTGAGATTGTATGGGCTCTGTCAAAATTCTGCTTTGCATCTCTGAAATTCCTTTAAAGAGTTCCTGCCCTTACCTTCTGGTTAATGGTTAGCTACCTGAAAAGAAGCTTTCCATCTGACAAGTGTAAGAAAGTTGGTAATACTGTATCCAGTGAAAGCTGGTCTGGATATGCATCCATAATTTCAGTGAATCCAGATCTATACGTGCTGTCTATTAAGCAACAGTGTTTTACATCAGGCCTTTTTTGTAGTGCATGGTAAGAATTATAATATCTAAAAATCACACTTACTAAATTCAGAAACCCAGGTTTTGTAAACAGAGCTGATATTGGTTTTAACTAATGGTTTTCCCTGTCCCTCTCCCCTGCTTCGGGCAAGCAAAAGGAACATGGTGATGAGGGCTTTGATGTGTCCTCATGGAATTGTTGCTAGAGGCAGTCAGGAAGGCGACCTTGTGCCAACAGAAAGATGGTAGGAAGTCAGGTAAAGGGCTGCTTCTGAAGCCAGCTTGGGTCGACGACGACTTGCCATCAACCGGCTTTGCCATCACTATGACAAGATGCAGACTAGGACTCGAGAGATGCTTGTCACTGTAGGTTTCCTTACCTTGGGGTTGTTAAAAGTAAATTCCACTTTGTTAGCGGCCAGTAGTTCAATTGCTTGGGTTTCGGAGGCCACGTGCACAGAAAGTGAAACTTCTCTTACAGCTGGGTGTTGGAATAAGTGGATCATGGGGGCGTTGGGGTGGGCTCCTGCAGTGCTGAGTGCCTTCCTTCCCAGCATCATGGCGAGGGGCTGAGGCGGCGCCTTGATGGGAAGGCGAAAGCGATGCCAAGAAACCCATCTCTCCCTGTACTTTGGCACGTAGACAATAGCACATTTGTGCTTTGGAGGTTTGACTAAAACACACATTGGTGGCAGAGAATCCCTCTTTTTGTTTTGCTGGATAATAAATACCTACTATGGGTACTGAGCTAGCAAACTGGCTCAAGGTTTGCTTAAAAATCTCGTCTTTTAACAGCTGGTTTTGTTTATATCATGATGCCATGGGAAATTGGCGCTCATAGACAATTTGTAATTTATTTTTCTCATACTAAGTTCAGTTACTTGTAATTATTGCTGGATACTTCTGAATTGATTCAAGAAGCGATGAATTTGCTTCATCTGAAAGACCTAAGCTCTGCCCATCTTCCTTGTAGTGAGAATGACGCCATCCCAAGATCTGCAATATATCCCCTTAACAATGTCAACACTATATTGTTAGACAGACAGGCTTCATATGTTTACGAAGCGTTTGAGTTGATAAATGTGCATATTAACCAGTCAGCAGTGTGCTGTCTCTTGCATCCTCAGGGCAGCAGAATTATTGTACTTCACATCTTAGTTTTCATAAACAAAGAGCCTGTCAGAGTTGATTAGCCAAGAGGCATCTGAATATATTGACTTAAATATAGAATTTGTTTGACACAGATGTGTATATTCAGAAATAAAAGTGCCTACTTAATCCTTTTACAGTGCTTAAAAAATGAAGGAGGGGAAGCAGCGAAACCTATGAAATGCACTGTGTGCTGTAGGTGCCTTGCAGCACTTTTACTGTTTTTAAATCTACATTCGTTGAAGAGAGCTTGCTTAAGTACGAGAGAAAAGGCTGGTAGATGCTTTAGTTAGGAGATGCAAGAGTAAGCAATTTGTGTTTCTGAGAAGATACAGAAAACATGGGGGAGAAAAGAACTTATGTCTTGTTGCACGGGAAGGTGGTGGTGAACCCAGAATGACGCTGTGGGCCAGGAAGGCAGGCGTCGTAGTTACAGAGTGGGTGTATGTGAACAGTCGTCTTCAAGAAAGTTGCATCTTGCCCAAAACTGCAGCTCGTTAAAGAGAATCATAAACCAGCCTATTTTGTTTAAGTACTACCAATTCTTAACTATCTTTTCCGCCCCCCCCAGCGTTTCTTCTCCACTGTCATGTCAGTATCGATTCCAGAAGATGGAAAAGGTTGTTGAGCTTTCAGTTGCTTTATAGTCGTGCAGGGTAACGTGCTGGACAGAGAAAGCTCATCCTGTGAAGTAACACAGGGAGTATAGATTGGCCTTTGCTTGTTCAGTTGAGCATAACTATGAAATACACACCAGTAACTGGGTTTGTGAACCCAATTAAAAGCTCCGTCTCAGTGCTCTTGCAAGGCTACTTGGAGTGCCTTAAGAGTGGCAAATCTGTGGCAGCTTTGCTTCAACAGAAAATGGTGATAGTGTTAACCATAACCTAAGCATGAAAAAGAATAACCAAAGTAGGTTTTCATTTTGTTCTTCGGATTTGAGTGTGCTTTTTTTGGTTTATGTTTTTTCTATAGTTTTGTAGCATATTATAGAAATCTGTAATGGAAGTAAATGTTGTAGAGATATTCCCAGTTGATGGTTGAGCAGGAGACAGCTGGGTCTTTTGACACTTAGGCAGTTGTGGGAGGCTGCCTGGGATTTCAGGGTAGGTGGAGTAACTGGATGCTTCTGTAGAAGCGCAGCAAGAGTTGGTCACGACTGCTGGGGCATTTAAAATGTCTCCTCTGAAGTCATACATGGTGCTCTGTAGACACAAATGAGTCAGTTCATGCTTTCTAGAGCTGTTTTCCAGGTTCTTTTCAGACTTGAGCAGACTTATCAGCACCACTTTGTATTTGGGCCATGCGTGAAAGCTTATCTGTGTAAGTGTAAAAGCTTAGCTCAGCTGTTTTTCCTCTTTTACATATAGGTGCTTTTGATGTTCTGGGAGGGGCTGAGGTGCTGTTGGTCAGCCTTCCTTCCTTCCCTCTTAGGGAAAGTTTTGGGCAGTGCATTAAATCAAGTTTGATTGTTGGGCCAACACCTCCAAATTCTTAGCGGCCTATGAACTGTGTTAAGAGAGAAGGTGCTTACTGAAAGCTCAGATAGTTGTCATTTGAGCTTTAGCTGATGCAGTGGGGCTGATAATTCGCTTTTGGCAACATTTACATAGTGTCTTGAAGTCAAGAAAATTGTCTGTCTGGTTAAGATTTGAGTTCAGCAGTTGTTCAAAGATTGAGATTTCAGCGTGAGCCTTTCTTGAAGAGCAGCAGTGAGCTTCCACACCTCGGTTGTCAGGAATATGGTATGTGACTTTGTGTGTGTGCGCGTGAAGAAATCGGACAGAGTAAGCGAGGCTGCTTTTAGGGATATTTGTGTGCTGGGTATGAGTTAGTTTCCTGGTGGAACACTTGCATAAAAATGTTTTGTCACTCAGTTGCAGAGCTTGCCAGTCCTGGTAAATCCCTCTCTTCACAACAGAAAACAACTCCACCTCTTTCTTTGATAAGGAAAGTAAAACTTTGTGGTTTCTTTTCCCTTTTTGTAGCAACAAAGGAGAGAACGGGAAGCTCGAAGGCAACAGGAGCGTGAGCAAAGGCGGAGAGAACAGGAAGAAAAGAGACGTCTGGAAGAAATGGAGAGGAGGCGTAAGGAAGAGGAAGAGAGAAGAAGAGCAGAGGAGGAAAAGAGGAGGGTAGAAAGGGAACAGGTGAGTCCGTGATACAGATATATGCGCAATAGATTTGTTTCTTCTAAATTCTGATTTAATTTTTTAAAAAATTAGTAAGCCTAAAACAGCTTAGAGGCAACCTAACGCTGAGCCTTTCATCTTTGTTGTCTCTGACAGCAAATGCACTAACATAGATTGTAGGGCTTTATGGAAAATTCTGGCAGCCTCAATATTCCCTCAAAAAAAGAAAGTTTTGTTGTGGTGCTCATTCTAAATTCAACTCGTGCCGCTGGGCTTGACTAAAAACATCAGAATTGGCAAAATCATCACTTGGGGCTGAAAGTCATTTCTAGGCTCGTCTTGCTGCATCAGTGGCTCTTGCAGGACATGCCCTTGTTCAGAAGGCCTCCCAGAGAAGGGCAGCTCTGTTGCATGTCAACTTCTGGCACCCAGAATTGGTCGGAGGCTCGTCATAAACTTTGAATATTCTGAATTTGAGATGGAACCTTTGAGCTGCAGGGGATTTTCCTCCTTAAAACTCAAATATGCAATCTCTTTCTCTTACTCTGTCTGTCTAAAATCAGCTCTAAAAATGTATGTCAGTTCAGGCAGCAGGAATATCTTAAGCTGTGTCAATGTGCCCTTAATACATTGAAAGTACAGGTGAGAAACCTTTTAAACTGTGAAATGCAGCTGCCATATTTATGCATGAAATCTGCATGTTTTAAAATCCTTTAAAAATTTCAATCAGGGTGATAATCAGGGTAGTAATTACTTTGCATGTACTACAAAATACTGATCCCAAATAAAGTGCCAAAAACTGCTGTCCTAGAGGCTGATTGTAAATTTCCCATTAGCTTCAGGAATGCTGGTTTTGGCCTGACATTCTTTAATTTTTTCTTACATGAAGTCACTGTATTTGAGATCATTGATGATTGTGTTACTGGGGGATTCTTTTGTGTTTGTGTATATTTCAAAGATTTTTGAGTCAAAAGGAGAGAAGACTAACCAATGGGAATAAATATATGGAAAATCTCTAATTATGGCACAGCAATTTGCTTTTGGGCAGACACCGGGTATTCCCCCAGCTGCTTTTTAAACTGTGGAAATGCTAATTACGCACAGTGCCAATAATGACAAATGGTTAATTGATGTGGCTAAGCTGAACCACTCTGAATTATTATTTTTTTTTTTAAGAAGAAAAGACATGCCCCCTCTTAGAATCTTTGTTAACCCAAAGTATGGCTCGGCCAACGTGCATAACAACAGTATAGTGTATCTCATCAGTCTGTCACAAGACTTTCTATAGCTCCCATCACTGTATCACTGATCCATTAATTTCTTTATGCATACACTGTAAATGTGTGCGTGTGCTTGTGTGTGTGCGCATGCACATGTTACATACTTCCATTAATTGCATGATAGGATGTTACTGGCTTGGGTCTGGTGCTTCAGAGTTGGAGTTCTTCTAGGGGGTGAAGCAAAGCAGCGGGTAAACTTCTCGGCCTGTTGAGGCTGCAGGTGAAGAGATGGCTAGGTGGCAAGAGTGAGCGAGTTTGGTCTAATATCTGTTTCCTGGTGGATGTTTGTTTGTGTCATAACCATCGCATAATTCAGCAAGGCTGGCAGCATCTGCTCAGGAGAAGCTTCTGGTGAGGGCGGCAGGGGAGATGGCAGGGCAGGTCCCAGCTGCACTTGGCAGAGCCCCTCTGGGGGAGCTTGCTCCAGGTCTGCCTACACTACGCCTGGCTCTAGCTGTTGCTAACAGTTCATCGCACCAGTGCAACGAACTAATGTTTAATACAACTTGCATGTGACTTTGTGTTGGCTGTGTTGAGTCAGACTTGCTGTGTTTTAACTTTCCAAAACCTTCAAGTGCATTTTGCTGCTTCTTGAAACCACTTCCAAAATACGAGCTCTGGCCTGTGCCGGCAACATTTGCAGGAGTCCAGATTTCAGGACGGAAGGGGCCAAAATTCAATGCTCAGGAGGCAGGGCTTCCTCAATTGGTCTGCAGGCACTAATCCATCGTGAAGTGTGTTTCTTGTTAAAGCTGAACTGGGGAAGTAGCGTGTGGTGTTCCACCCAGGGGGTTCTGATGCATTCCTTTTGAATAAATTTATTGCTGGGTAATTTCTATGTGACAGGAGTATATCAGGCGACAGCTAGAAGAGGAGCAGCGGCACTTGGAAATTCTACAGCAGCAGCTGCTCCAGGAGCAGGCCATGTTACTGGTAAAGCACTGTATCTGTTTTGTTCAGTAGCTATAGGATCCATTTACCCGCCAGTCCTAGGCTTCCCTCAGTCGGGCACAGCTGCACTGACAGTGTGACAACAAAGGAGCTTGATTAAAAGGCCATTTATGCTAGCGTCGTGGGCTGACAGGCACATATGAGAAGTGCTGTATGGTCACACTGCTTTCTGGGCAGTAAGAGCAGGCTTTATGTTAAAGTGGAGCAGTTCTGGTGTGGTGGTCGAGTTTCTGAACAGACCTTGGCATTCAGTGAAGAACTAGAGTGCTTATGTGGCAGATCAAAAGCACACATGATATGTAAATCCACCCCCGGGTACAATGGCCTAGTGTTGGTCTAAATCATTGTTTTATGAACTTTACACTGGATTTAGTATAAATAAGATTTAGTATAAATAACTCCTTTTTTTGTGTGTGTGTGTGTAATAAAAAAACAGTTTTGACATAACTCTCCAATCATGTCAAGCTTAGCAGTACACTCTCAACTTTTGCAACACGAGACACATGCCATACTGGTCTAACTTGGCTCTTGGCTACACTTTAACAATGAAATAAACAAAACAACAACAACAAAAAAGCAACAACAACCAGAAAGGTGCATTTTTCATGGGATGGATAGGAACACGTCCACCATACAGTCAATGTCATGTCTTGAATTACTCACGCGTTCTCTCAAAGGAATACAGATGGCGAGAGATGGAGGAACACCGGCAGGCGGAGCGACTCCAGCGCCAGTTGCAGCAGGAGCAAGCCTACCTCCTGTCGCTGCAGCACGATCACCGGCGGCAGCAGCAGCAGCAACAGCAGCAGCAGCAGCAGCAGCAAGAAAGGAATAAACAAAGCTATCATACCCCTGAGCCAAAATCCCACTATGAGCCTGCTGAAAGAGCACGTGAGGTAAGTCCTGCTTGTGGGCAGGAGTCGGCTACCTGCTCCTCTGCCCCTGCCTGTTGGTATCGCACTGACTGTGGTTGTGCTGTAGTACTGCTGGAGGCCAAAGTGTCGCTCATAAGGGACAGGGCACTTCAGAATGTTGGCTGCTGGTTTCCAACTCTGACAGGGAGTTGCGAGTACTGCTGCTGCAGTCCTTGGAGTTCAGAGTTTTGAGGTATAAAGCGTGAAAAGAGATTCTGGAACGCTGCAGACTGAGGGGACCTGGTTTTGGAAGTATCACGTCAGGGATTTCATCTCATCTGCACTTCATCAGACATGTTTTCACAGGAAGCATTGGTGCAGTTGGCGGTCTGTGTCTCTGGCAAGTACTGGTGATCGGAAATTGGAAGGCAATTGGAGAGCATGAACCTTTGCAACCTGTGCTTGCACACAGCGCCTGTTTGCACATTTGGTGCCTTAGCCCATGCTTTTGGAAATTTGTTTCTTGTGAACGCAAACCTCAATTTCATTAGTTTAATTTCTGGAGTGTTAAGTATTCTCTTCTGAGATCACGTCCTGCTCTTATGAAACTCTGTGGTGCTGCCTTCTTGGGGTTCGGGCACGCACAAATTAATCTGAAATCACCGGAGTACTGTTTGTTTCAGTGAGTGGTCCCCTGTCTTCACTGGTCCACAGGTAACATTGCTAAGCATGTAATTGCCTCTTTGATGCATACTTGGCTCTCTTTCAGCGGTCTTATGCTTCCCTTGAGCACCATACTGCCCACAAACCACTAGACTGGGCAATACTGATCAAAAGTCTTAATAGCATTCATCACCAGCATGTGGGAACTAGGTAAATACATTTTGGAATGAGAACAAAAAAATTCTTGGGGCTGTTGAATGTGATAAAATAGCTTTCAGTCCACCTTTGTCCAGTAGTACTCCTTTGAAGTACTGCTGTTTGGGCTTGGTGAGCACAAACTTGTTTTCTTGTAGATGCTGTTCTCCAAGTTCATAAACTGTGTTTGTGCTATCTCATCCATTGCTCTTGGTGGCTGAAGTATCTGGTACATATTTCTCTCCTGGAAGAAGTTCAGACTTGTCCGGTATGTGGTGATACAGGCATGGAACCAGCCCTCCTCTCCTTGCTCATGACCCACCTTGGTGAAAGCACAGTGCCAGACCAGCACTCCTGTCCAACCTGAAGGCTAGCTTTGGAAGGATGTAGAACTGTTTCTGTTCCTCGTCTCCCATTTTCCTTTCAAAGTGGAAAAGGAGAGAACCTCATGAAAATTCTTTCATCTTTTTTTTTTTTTTTTTTTTTTTTTTT
>Ga0065711_1036464_pt1 | contig 20955 bp, 9 predicted proteins | sample Hoacrofraction12_FD_59098 | JGI IMG/M metagenome (GOLD analysis project Ga0065711, IMG submission 59098) | Hoatzin crop microbial communities from Cojedes, Venezuela - Epithelial fraction 12 v2 (version 2) | ecosystem: Host-associated > Birds > Digestive system > Esophagus > Crop | place...
TTTTTTTTTTTTTTTTTTTTTTTGGGGGGGGAGGGGAGGGCAGGAAGTGGGAAGAGGAATGAAAACACATGGTAAAACAGTGCTTAGGCTTGCTGGGTGTAGGTGTTTCTTGCTTGTAGCTGTTCCAGCTGGTTTCTGTGAGTGCTTTCACATAATGCTGCCTGACAAAAGCACTTACAGGCCGGCAAGTCCCAGATAATTTCAATATTGAATTGTTGCCAGCTCTTTTCTATGTTTGTTTGGACCAGTTAGTAAATCTATTTATTGCTCTCATTGTTTCAGTGCAAGAGTTTTGGTAGAACTTCCCTTTTTGCTAGCTCAGCTTCACATCTGGGTGGCTGGATTCAGCAGCCCAGCTGTGCAGCATGCAGGCAGGACAAAGGCATTTTACACATTGACCAACAATGCAAAAGCAATAATAACAGCGAGTGAAAGAATGAACTCAAGGAAGAACTTTTTCGTGGAAACAGGAGCTCAAATGTGATAATAGTAAAGAAACATGTCACAGCTTTTCTATCTTTCTCTGTTGGAAGCTAAACTGGGATGTACCTCCGTGGGGAGCCTTACTGCAGGTTTGGTTTGGCTTACTTGGCAGTCACGTGGCATTTCAGACTGTCGTAGGAGATGCAAAGTCCTTCTGACTCTGCAAGCATCAGAAGATTTCTGCTGTTTTATCTGTATTGGAGAAGCCCTTTGTGAAGTAAAGCAATTCAAGTTACAGGCTTGAGAGGAATCTAATCATCTAATAAGAGCTTGTATGTCCTTCCTGTCAAGCAGCTCTGGGATACTTTTAGGATTTTCTTTCCCAAGATAAACCAATACACCCATTTTATAACATTTTGTGTATTCTGGTGCATATGCAATGGAGAGAGAATTTTTAAAGTGAAATCACTAAGTTTTGGTGCTAAGTTTACTAAGTACTTGTTTTCATTCTGACTTCTCATAATTACTGTTACTCGATCCTGTTACTGGATACTTGATTTTGTTTTACAGTTTTTGTATATGCTGTTGTAGATGCTTATGCTGCCACCTGCATACAATAGTCAGCTTGTGCAACCTCAGGGATGAACTCTGCTGATGGCATAAGCAGCAGTCTGTAAATCAGGACGGATGTTGAAGCATAATCTCATATGCCTTGATATAAGTAGACCTGACATGGATATTAAGGAATATATAAAGCGTGGGCTGCTAGACCAAACTTTAGTGGGAAATCATCCCTGCTTGGAAGAGTTCATGGGTTAGAAAGTCAGGCCAAGGGAGAGGTGGGAAATGGAGGCAATGCTCCCAGTTTGTAATGCATCAGAAGAGCAGTACAGGCTTCTGGACACCAGTCCAGTGCCATTTAGGGTCTCTTCTCCTTACTGCTGACTTAGGTGCTGGCCTAGACCCTTGTGCTTTACTGTCACCTGGCAGGAAGAAGGGGATGTTTTTCTTTAGGACAGGGAAATGTGCCTCATTTGGAGAACAAGAAGTCTCCAGCAGGTCAGGAAGCATATTAAAGCTTCAGGGTGGTGTGTACCAGAAGCAGAAGAGAGTCCATGTTTCATGAAAGACCACTGCTAGTCCCATATGAATGATTGCTAGATCACAATCCAGAGAACACCATAATGTTACTAGAAGCTATTCAGTGCAGCACAGTACATGGCCATAGATTTCATATGATGGTTATAACAGTTTTCTCCTCAGCAATTACACACTGTATGACTCTGAAAATGACAGTGAGCTCATCTAAGATGTCTTTATTATAAAATATTAGAAAAAGAAAGGAAAATTGGAATGAGAAAACCAAGGAGAACTATTTGGATTTAGCATTCTCCTGGAGTATCAGGGAACCATATGTGAGGGCATACCATGAACTCCTGTGGGGGACAATGACGGGGAGAAGTGAGAATTGTATTCCCAATGGCCACAGCCACATGCACAATGAGAGAAACCAGCACTTCTTCCTGTGGTCTGTGCAAAGAGGACCAGAATACAGCAGCAAAGTCTGAGCCATTCCAGTCTGCCCAGGTACCTGGAGACTCTTCCTTCCTAAACTCTGTGTGCAGAGGCATTTCAATAACCGGCATGATCATGCAATGGAGCCTCACTTTTCTGTCTTTCACCCTGTCCCCTTTTCTTCAGGTCTCTTCCAGCATTCAACAGGTATGGGTCCCAGCTGCTCCAGGACCAGGACTGTCCCTCTGAGGTAAAACCAGTAGCTCCAGCAGCATCTGGCAGGGCTCAGGTTCCTGCTCTTTCCTAACCTCACCTATTAATGGAGATCTCTTCTTCAGAATACATTTCACTTTTTTCTTCCTTTTCTTAGTAAATCCTTTGCTCTAAATGTTTCATTGATTCAATGCATCAGAGGAAAACTTGAATCGAATTTGACTTAGGAAACAAGTGAAATCAGTCTAGATTTTTTTTATTTGAATATATATAAATATTTTAATATTACATTTACTTACATGAGCAAAATTGTATTTGTGGTGTGCTGAGAGTTGGAGTGGTTGCATTAAATAATATTCTCACACAAGCTGATGACTGAGTGGTATCTGAGGATAGGTAGTATATTACAACGTCATGTAAAATACTGACGTTAAATGTTGATGCAGTTCTATTGTAAATACCGTTGAGGAAATGAAAGAAGCTGAAATCTGCCTTTAATGGAAATGAACTAACTGGGAGTATCTTCTCTGGCAGTTTTCCTGTTTTACTCTAAAGCCTAATTCGGTTCTGTAAGAACAAACTCAACACAAAGATACTGCAGTAGGAAGCCGCACACAATGACTTCTACTTAAGTTCTTCTATCCCTTAAACTTTTACCAGGGGTGATTTGGCCAGGACTCATAGTGTAGTTAAACTTCCTTCTTCAGTATTGCACACAATCTCCCTCCCCCCTCCTTTTCCCTTTTAAACACGTGTTTTTTCTTTCCCTCTCAGACTAGCAGATGGTCTCTAGTTATATGCAGGAGCTTCTATTCCCTGGGTTGCTATGCAACAAAATGCATCCTATCTGCATCCTTTCTGCGCCGTATCCCGTTTCCGTTCAACAACTCAAAATAACCAGCTTAGTGCTTCAACATGCTGCTTCCTCTTTTCTGCAGAGTTGAATATCTATCAAGTATCTTCCTGGGCTTCCTATCTCTTCCTGCTACAGCCTTGAAAAAAATGTGTTTGCCCTGAATTGATTTTCCTCATCACTTCCTATTTACATCAGTCCACTTAGTGCTAAGGCAGGCAAAACATACATAAATGAGTCATGCAGCTGCTAGTCCACAAAAATAAATAGTGTCAGCCAATTGTGTGATGTTTGAAAGCAAGATTCTTCATTGTTGTCAGGTGTGGGGTTCCTGTTTGTCTTTTTATCATGGCTTTGTTTCCCTACTGATACCAGAAAGTTGAAAACAAACTTTTCTTTTCGTGTCTTTTTTTTTTGTTCGTTTGGTTTTTTTTTGTTACTGGACTTATGATAAAGAAAATATGAATCTTCTGCACAGCAAAGGAGAAGATGATGAGACTGAAACAGCAGCATGATTTGGGCTGGCTGAGGAGACAAATGTTTTGGTGGGGTTCGTTTTGTTTTACTAGATATTTACCACTATGGTTGAACTGCAAGTGTTATGAAGTACTTGTTAAAATGTGTTCACTACTGTTAATGCTAAGTTTTGCATGTTCTAAACTGTCTGTGCTACTATTTAATGCTCATCAGGCTAAGTACAGTAACTTTTTTTTTAGATGAGATTAATTCCCATTTTGATCATAGGTTGGCTTTCACCATAGCAGGGAATGTCAGCTCTGGAGAACCCCTTGTTGCTTACCCTACAGACAATTTAGTAAGCTAAAGGACACAGAGATATATTTTGCCTAACTTGAGCAGTCTAAAGTTAGGCATGTGGTCTGTCCTCGGCAGCTACACTTCCCCTCTAGTCAATGCAGAAAGAAAGGTACCTTCAGTAAACAAATTATAGTAATTCAGTCATTTACTAAACTAGGTGGGATGAACCATTGAGACAGGATTTGTGTGTCTCTAGTGACTATTGAAAGAGTTTGGCTCAAAGCTTGGGTGAAATGTGTGATTCTTAAATTACTGAAGTGAATCTGGATGTTAGCAGTCTGTTTTCATATAATTCCAAACTATTTCTGCTTCTCCAAATTAGTTTCCATTTGTTGGTATCCCATGCCACCGTTTCCAGGTACAAATAATCCAATCAATGTTTTGGAGAAGAAATGAAAAAGGAGTAATAAAACTACAAATATGAGAGTGACTATTCAGTTAGTCTGGCTTTTCAGAATGATTCATCAGAGATCATGTATATAACTAAATATATATCTTCTTTTTGTAGCCTAGCTTCAGCTGGTGTAATGTAACATTCAGTCTTACATTTTTGGAGTAGTAGTACACCTAAAACCCCCTTTTTTCTAATGGAAATGCCCATGTTCAGATAATGGCTAGGTTAAGACTAGCTGAGTTTCAGTGACTGAATCTTTCTAGCTTGCAGTTAAAATAAAGCTTTTGATGAGAGATTACTCAAGGCAGATTTTGATGATCCTTACCCAGGCACTGTTTTAAACTATGTAGAACAACTTTCTGTGTGTTGCCTGAAAGCAGAGTTTCAACCACCATTACCTTTCTGCAGGAATCTGACAAGTAAATATCATTAGTTTTCCACGGATCAGGTGGACTTTGGAAGTCTATGCTTCCTGCATGCTTACTGTCTTCATTTTATTTAGTTTTCCTACAGCCATTAGTATTACGGTTTTGGCTCTCTGGCATGACTGTCCTCTCCCTTGTAGCAGCACTGCCAGAGCTGGAGGTGCAGCTCAAGGTCTGTGCTATGAGGCTGCTGGGCTCTTGCTCTCTTGCTGTGAGTGCCTCCCTCAGCCGTCTCCCAGGTGTCTGGCTGTGCTTCTGGTCTTTTACCTTCCCTCCCACAGCCCACAGTGGGCTTTAGAAGCATCAAGCTGGTGCGAGAAAGCAGCTTTCGAGGGCTGGCTCTGCCCTGCCTCTCTCCTTCAGCATGACCACCTCCTTGGCTGGGACCAGGAGCATGAAGCAGAGCAACTGAATTAAATGCATTTCAGCTGAAGCAATGCAGCAGTTTGCAGTATAGCATTTATGGGGTTGGGGTTCCTCAGCTCTCTCTTCCCTGCACCGCAGACCGCAGTAAAACCTGGACACTACCAGAGGACGTCTTAGGGAGCAGATTTGCCTCAGGAAGCTCAAACCACCACTGCCACTTCTTTTCTCTTTGTAGTGGTAGTCTGTGCACAGGCTTGGCTCTGCCAGATCCCAGTCTCAGGGTTTGTCCTTTTCCTCCACCTCCCTGATGTGCTGCAGAGGTGAGGAGTCATGCATTTGCTGCTCCCCTCACTCTGCACCAATGTCTCGGTGGCAGACACTCCCACCGTGCTCTCAGAAGCAATGCTTCAGCTAATTCTGGGCACCAGGTTATAGTTCTGCTTATTCTGAGAGAAATCTCCACAATATTGTGAACTAAATTTATTCACCTTGCTACAGAAATACTGGTAAATAATAACAATATCTTTATTTATAAAGTGCCAGTTTCAAATAGACATTAATAATTCAATAAAATTAATGCACAGAGGAATTTTTTCCACATTGGATCTTTAGAAAACCTTTACATTAACACAGAAAGAATGGCTGCAGTAGTTCAGCAAGGTGTGGGAGTTGCTGGATGTTATCTTAAGGGCTGTGTGGGAAAAGGCAGCCTGGATGTTCATCATACTTTCCTCTAGCTTTAATGTCCCAGAAACTGTGCATTAAAATATAAGCAGTGAAGATGAGGATGGTTATAAAGAGGCTGGCAGGGATCATCCTTTTAGGTAATGTGAGTCATTTTCTAATATCATGAGAAAGGAGGGGAGTTAAATTCAGGAGGAGTGAGCGAGTTCTACCCAGCAGGAGCTTTCACAGCAGAGAGTAAGATTGGTTTTGCCCTGAGAGATGACGGAGGGATCGCTCTGGACAGATGATGTCTCTTGACAAGACAGGATGCAAACTGGAAGTTGTATTATAGCCCAGACAATTTAAGAAGGAGGGAAAAAAAAGGCAGTGCTAACCTATACTTTATTCCTTCATTCCAGTTATTCCCCCCCACAGCCAAACATCTCTGATGTCCCAGGATCTGTGCATACGGGTCATTTGAAAGCTTAGGCCCCACAGTCAATAGCTGTCAAACACTGAGCAGTGGCAGATGTGTTATGATTGGTATTGATTATTTTATACGTGTATTGTAATGTATACCCCTGTTTAAAGGTCAGATTAAGATTTACGGTATCAAGACCTGCTTTTACAAACAGGGGCTACATATAAATTGCAGTACAATTGATTCTTTTTGTAGATCTTGGTGTGTTGCCTGCTGTATTTCCTTTTAATAAAGCAAATGTGTGTCATCATTGCCTCAGAATGATAGGAAACGCTAGTTGTGGCCGAGTTATTTCACAGTAAAGTTTTTATTGTGAAAAAGATACTTCCTCTTAAATGAGCTCAATGCTTATTGCTTCCAAATCTAGAAAAAATGTATTTAGAATAATGTATATGAAAAATATATTGTCATGATAATTAGAAGGTGCAGAGAATATATACGTATATGGGATTATGACTCGGTAAACTGTTTTTAAAAAGGGACCTCTCTGCTCTGTTGACATCTGTCTTGGAGACATGCAACCTAGAAAGAGAGGGGGAAAACCCAACACAGACTAGCACACTTTCAGGTCTCTTAAAGCAATGGAAGTCCAGGTTTCAAGGTGTTAAAATGTTTGCTTGACATCTTGCCTAGAAACTTCCTGATGCAATTTGTTTCCATCTGAACTTCCAAAAATTCTTGAATGATGGTGTGGGGTTTTTTTTTAATTCTAAAAAGAGACATTTACACTATCTTTAAAAATAAATTCTGTCATTCACGGAATGGGTAAGTTCTTTCCTAGTTCTGCCGAATAGCAATATGGAATTTATAATTCATGAATTCTCATCATTTTCTTTTACAAATAACTTTAGAAATGTCACTAAGTTTACCAGAATAAACTTGAAGTGAACATTTCTAAGGGAACTATTTTCTCTTGACTTGTTTGGAGACTAGATGATACAGGACAGGTCTCTTCTGTGATGTGGGTCTGCAGGTCTAATGTATGATGGTGAAGTCAGAGGAACAGATAAATTCATAGTTTTTATCACAAAAAGCAAAACAGAAAGATTAGGAAAAATCACCACTGGGATAAATCTTTGTACTGCCTTTGTTTCAACATCCAAGATCAAACAGGTACTCCTGGAAGAAATTCCCTGCGCTATGTGTGTGGTTTTTTTTTAAAAAAGAAAAAAAATAATTACATGACTAATCTCTGGGAATTGGAGAGGCCAGTCAGTGGGAGGTCAGAGTGGAAAGCAGAAGTACAAAGCTGCAACTTGCCTAACAAGAGATGAAATGATGTCCATGCATTGCTCTAATAAGCAATTTGCATTAATCACTTTCTGGTAGACTCACTAGTGTGTGTCCATGGAGGGATGTTCTTTCCTAAGCATCGATTGCCATTTCACGTACGAGTTACTTTCAACGTATTTTCTGACCGCATTCAGTGCATACGTAGAAAGGTTTGCAAGAGGAATATTGTACAACCAAATTTTAATAAAAATGTCAATTACATTGAAATGTTTGAACACCAAGTCTATCTTTATTACGGACATAGTAATAGAAAAGAGGCAAGCACAGTAATTAGCGAAGCAATCGATTCCAGTGTTATGCAGATCTTCTTAACAGAAAAAGAAACCGTTCTGTTCACATACCATGGATCTTTTTGCTTGAGAAATAAGGTTTTTTGCTTCCTTGATTTTTTGTGTGGCCTAGTCATTAGGATCATTTTAATAAAGTCTGTCTGTGAATTCATACTGGCTTTACAATATGACTACATGAAAACCAATAATATATCAATATGCAACACTTCTTATATGTAAAAAAGTTGTGAGCAACATTGGTAGAGATAGGCCAAGTTCTAACTTGCTATATTGGAATCTGTATGTGAAATTCATGATGAGAATGAGCCCCATTACAAAAAGGAAAACAAATTTAAAAATCGCCTTCTCATGCGTGCCTACAGAGAAGGGAGCATGATGTTGCAGCTGTAGCACTTTCAGATGCAAGCACTGTGTTATGGCAAGTGCCCTTACAGGCTGCAGCTCCTAACCTGCTCCTGGTGGTAGTGGAGTGGTCTCCTTCATCCCTTGCAGGTTACTTTCATATCTTCAAGACTGGGAATTAAACTGGCAGTAGGACAGCTGTGTGGGCATGTGGGGTTGAGCTAATCAGCACGGTGCAAGGGTCCAGGCAAGGCCACCATGGCCTTCTGACAGCTGTATGGCAGCTTCAAAGTCTACAGGGGTAACAGGTACACAGTATGTTCTTTAGTATGATGTCTTTACAGTATCATCTATGTCCTTTAAGAAAATTGGTATGATATTCTATCATAATAGTTTGATCATCTTAAAAGTGGTTTATCCCATTGCTGGAGAATTTTTTTTAAAGCAGATTCAGTAGTTAAACTAAACAATTGGAGAAGCAGTTTAGTTATGTAAGTATATTACCTCTGAGCCCAGAGCGGTCCTTCTCAGTATGACATGTTTAAAAATATTTCTAATCTAAACTCTGTAGAAGGTGCTCACAAGGGACAAATACTTAATATTGACATAGCCTTAAATATATTGAAAAGACATAAATCAGAATAATGATATTCATAAATCTGTTAATATTAATGGGGAAACCTTTTGGGAAATGTAGTGTAAAATCAAAGAAAAAGATGAACTTGAGATGTAAGCAATGATTCTAGTTAAATGAATAAAAAATTGGATATTTTGTTCCTTCTCAAGTCAGGAAAAGACATTACATCCTTTTGAAATCATGCTTATGTCTTTAATACTGTCATAAACAGAAAGAACACAAAAAATGTCAGAGAAAAAAATCTAAAGGTATGTCTAAAACTCGCTAATAAATTAAAACCCTGGAACAATTTGTTTTTCGCATCATGGAATGAGGAAAGCACCATGAAACCTTTCCTTCAAAAAATCTCTCTGAATCAATAGACTAATTCTACACTGAATTTCAAGGCTATAAAACTTTATTAGCAAGAAGATGATGTATATTGTTATTCATTTGTTCACACTGCAATGGTTAAGGTTCTGTCAGCATTTCCATTAAAAACTCCTATAATCTAACAGGAAATTCAAATACATAAAGATGCATTCAAGCTGCATTTGACAAAAGGGTTTCCTTAACCATATGCTCAAAATTAATTCTGTTTAGATGTTTTCTAGCTTGAAAGGAAGTGAATTGTCATGACCTTGGAGGTACATACCATCTCATACCCACTGCAAAGCATCATCAGTGTCAGCAACTGCAAAACTAGTGCTCTTTATCGCTCTCTTTCCTGGCTTGACCCACTCTGCCCGTCTACCACCACAATATGAAAGTCCATAATGTCTGTCCTTCTTCCAGTTATGGTGCTATCTTTGACTTCTCTGCGTTGTTTACCTTTGCTGGGCTGTTGTGATTCTGCCCTGAAAATCTTCCATGGAGCTTTGGGACTGTCTGTGGCATGGCAGCCGATTCTATACGCAAAGGCCTTATGCTGGCTGGAAGCATTGTAGCTTCTGAAGAAGACTTCCAGAGCAGCTGCAACGTGTATGTTGGATGAGGACCTAGTTCTGCCCCAGGCCAGGGAGCTGAGGGTGATGCACAGACCACTGGGCTTAACGCCCAGAAGGGTGCTGGGCTGGCCCAACCTGACTTCCCTGTTGTACAGGCCCTGGGGCTGAGCCCCATCCTAAACCCTACGCTAAACTCAGCAACTGGCGTGATGTGGAGAGACAGCGGTGTGTTTGAAAATGCTTCACAGTCTCCTGCTCGAGTAGTTTGCTCCCATGATTAATCACATCCTCTGCAAAAAGCTGAATTTTGTGTCTTAACACTGTTGATAAACACTTTTTGATGTGGCAAGAAACATTTTATTGCTAATGATTTAAACAGGTGCTTGTTGCACTTGTGTCTAAGGGCAGGATGTAACTCAAGAGTATTCAGAAAGACTTTAGTAACAAAGACGACTTTGGCTGTTGGAACTCACACACATTCATCCTTTAAGCATATTTGTTCAGTGTAGGGGCATCATACCTCTAGGATATCAGGCAAACCAAACTTCTGCACTTAACACTGATAAACTATGCTTGTCAGAGTGAGAAACAAGATAGTTCAGAAGCTTTTACGTTTCCTAACTATACCATAAAATCTTCAGTAGATGTCTCAAATCTGTTTGATCAAGATTTGTAGAAATTCATGGGGTTTTCTGAGCAGTCATAAAGTTGAAAGTGTTTGAAAAAATTCTCAGGTTCTCCACTTCTTTGTTGAATTGGCTGCTGTATAACAGTGAAAGTCAGATGATAAAATATTATTTACCATTCCTTTAAAGTGCCCTCAAAGATGGCCCCCTCATTCATGTGTAGCTGACTAGTGTACATCAACAGTGTTTTCAAATCTCGGATCAATATCTTGGATGTTTTCAGAGAAATTAATTAGTCTCACTGAGGGGTTACTTTCCTAGGTTGGAAAGAACCCCCTTTTCTCCAGTTGGTATTGAGTACATAGTCAACTGGATAGACACAATGTTTACCCTCCTAAGAGGTCAGTTTAAGTGCTCCAGGCAATACAGTAAATGTAAGAACACGCTTTTCTGCTGTTTCATTTGTAAGCATTGACCACACACATGCTTTTGGTTGAGTAAAATTGTTTCATGCTATTGCTCCACTACATGTTTATACTAAGACTTGCACTTGATTCTAATATGATTCTTAAATTAGTCATTTTCTGTTTCGGGATGGTCACTTTCCTAGCAGCAGTGTATAAAAAAAAACCTCTATTGATTTCATTGGAAGCAGATGGACTTTATAGGGGAAGCTCTGTGATCAAATGAGATTTCAGAACTACAGAAGTTATAAAATCTTACAATGTGCATTATGAAAAATTTTTTGACTATAAAACATGAACTCACTAACATGAATTACATGCATTTTCCACACCACCACTTATGTATTTATGGTATTTTGCAGTGTAGGAGTGATGTAATATTTTTTAAGGAGTCAGAAGCTGCATTTCCCTTTTATATGCAAGATGTTTCTTCAGGACTGTCCTGCATCCCCTGTGTAACTTAGACATACTTTTTTAAAACTACAGGAAAAGTACATTTCTAAGCAGTTTATGCTTACATGGTGCAGAATTTTGTCAGAAATTGATGACTTCATTAGTAGATTTTGGACTAGAGTTGCAGTGCCCCTCTTCCAGAATTGTAGACCTTCTCCTATCCCCAATTCCTGAGAAACGAGTTTGAAAACTGGAAAATTTCTTTTTCATATTTAATAGTGAAAGTTTTTTGGTTTATTTCCTTTTCTATTTTCCCTCACCAAAGATTTTCCTAAAAAACCCACCACCACCACAAAAAACAAATCCAAACCATACAAACAAAAACACCCCCTCCAAAAAACCCCCAAAACCATAGTAAGCTTAAGTGACCTGAAAATGAAAGGATGTATGTTGAGCTGCCTGCACCGTCTTTTAACCATCAGTCTTAAAGTCTACTACTTGTAACCTTTGTATGTCATCAGGAAATTAACGACAGTGGTCAAATTCTCCCCTTATCTAAAATGTCTCAGCTCAGCTGAGTTTACTTCCCAAGAGATAATGTGAACTGTAGGACCACTAAACCATATCTCTGTTTCAGTGAATGTTTCAAAGTCTTGTATGTTTCAGGAGACGGTGAAATTTTACTTTAGCTTACCATTTTGAATATACTCTGAGTAGAGGGGAGATGTCGATTGAGGGCTCCTTGAGCAGCAGAGGAATTCAAACCCACTCTGTTTTCTGTGGAGAATTGCCCCCACCTCTGGGGTCCTCCTGGCCAGGCAGGGACTGCTGCCTTTTCAGTTTTACTGTTTTAGACAATGAAACTATTTGTAACTTTGGAAAAAATTGAGTAGCTTTTTACTGAAAACCACAACTGATGCATGCATTATTTGGTCAAATCATTCCCTCAACTCTGTGTGAATAACTATGGATTTTAGTAAATTCTCTTTAAAGAGTTTATCAGATCATTTTATTGTGCATAGAATGAAGTTAGAAAACCAGAAAGTGTTCTGCAGTCAGCTTCCTGCCAGTCTATTAAAAGTGGGAAGCCCTGTTGGGTTTTCCTTCCTATGACAGCTTGCCCATAACTCTTTAATCAGTTTTCCATAGCTGAAAAGAGTTGTTGGCTTTGTTTATTACTCAGAACTATGAGTCTGTGTTCTCTTCTTGATATCCCCAACATGAATCATGGTTTATAAACATCCTGTTGGTATTGATGGAATAACTGGGGACCTAATAAGACTTTGATCTTTTCAAGCAACTTGCATGTACTAAGGCACAATGTTGGTAGTGTCTTCAAAGTCCTAACCTTAAAAAAAGAAACCCACACAGAAAAACACCTATGGGTGTAGGATGTACGCCGAAACATTATTTCACATGCAATGTTTCTGAGAACAACTCTTTAAAAAACCCTGATGTATTTTGAAGTTCCAGAACAAAACTCCAAAATAAGTTAAACAAAATTTCCCTGATCCAAGGAATATAACAACTGATTGGAATTTTTTTCTATTTTACAATAACATGTTCTAGAATTTCTTCTAAAATTTATGAGAAGGCTGGGCTATTCTGAAATCCAATTTTTTTTCCTTTTCTTGTTTTTCTTCTGCTAATTTAAAAAAAAAAAATCCTGTAGACACAACGGCTGATATCTGTTATAGAGACAATTATAGACATGTAGCTATCATTTAGCAAAACCCCATTTCTTCTTGTGTTAAGGGACAGCAAACATTGCTTCGTGTAAAACCCCAGACTTTTAGAATGGTGTAATTTATGATTCAAGTATTCTGAAAATAGACTATTCATGAAGCAGTCAACAGTTATGAAAAGGCTTTTAAAAACGTCTTTTACAAGAGAATTTTTTTGCAAACTAGATAGTCCTTTAAAGATGACCCTGTGGAGTACAATAGATAGGACAAACAGTGAGAGACAAGTTTCAGGTTGCTTTTGAATAACATCTAAAGCTTCGTGGTGGCCCATTTGATGTGATCCCAAGGGGACTGACCACCTGTGTTGCTTTGTGCAGTGACGATTTGTTAATCAGGAAACAAGAAATACAATATGGCCTCAAGTAAACCTTTAAGTAATCTTAGATGACATTTAGACTTTTTTCATGATATTTGTTATTCTTTACACAAAATAAATTATATCATCAATGTCATTAACTGCTTAATGCTGTATTTTTGCACCCAGACTTCCAAGAAGATAATTTTTTCTTTTTTTCTCCTTATATTTTCTAGATTAAACTGCATAAACTAGGTTAGATTTTCAAAAAGAAAAATCAGTATATATGACTAGTTCTTTCTTACAGTTTTACAGACGTGAAGTTCACTCAGGGTATTTTTACTTGACAAGTCATTACTAATTATTGAATATATTTCTTAAGTGGCCACTACTATAGTACAATCTCCTGTGTCTTGCTTTTTTTCCCTAAGAATAAACAAATGAACAAACCATTATTATTTTACAGTCATGTAGCAAGACAAAGTGGTCAGCTGTTTTTATAGGATAATAAATGCTGATGTCCACACTCTTTGTTGTTTCTATGGATTTCAATACTGATCAATGAGGCAATGAAATGTATTTTTCAGTTTTTATATTGGTTGTAAATAAACCATGCTGCAGTCATATGAAGTGGCAGTAAATACACCCTTCTTTGTAAATTCCCGAACATTAAAAATTATATCCATCTCTTCAACTGGGAAGTTAATGTCTGGAAGATATATTGAAGGTTGAATTTGAGTAATGAATTCCTGGACTGGTAGGCATCCTAGTATTTAAGATACTTGCCAGTCACTTTTTCAGAGAGGGATTTCAAAAGGAATAATGAGGGATTACTCTAGGTGAACCTACAGAAATGTAAGAACACTGTCTTCTAGATCGAGCAATGTTATTTCTCTGCAGAGAGCTCCAAACAATCACTAATGTTAGGTTTTCTTCAACAATGACATTTTTGATTCATTGTCATATTTTTTCTAAAACATATATCTGAAGGAAATTTAACTTTAAAATGGCTTATAGGTCCTCCTCATTCCTCAAGACCTGACCTCACCTCTATCTTTTAGGATGTAGCTCACTAAGTGATATGATCAAGACCTCCGTTCTGCGACATGTTGAACATCTGCTGAAAGACAAGCGTCCTAGAAATTCCTCCAACTTCAGTCATCACCACAGGGAGTGGAAGAAGCTGAGAAGCTCAGGCTGCTGCTGTCCTGGCTGGTTAGCCCCACATCTCCCTGTTCATGTCCAGAGCCCTTCTAGCTGGCACCTAGGAGCTCACACCCTGGTTTTCTTCGAACCATACCCTAGATCATAGGCTGAGCATTCAGAAACACAGGCAAAGGTGGAAACGCTTGCTGATCCAACTTGTGTGTTTGGTTAAATGAGTTGACTAGTTACAGAGTTGCAACCTGCTTTAAGAGGTGGAGTAGAATACAATGACATTGATCTATGACATCACTATGTTACTTTAGGACATTGTGACACCATCAAATTTCTATAAGGATGACATCATCCTTTTGCATTCTGTTGTTCCATGTCTTTCACCTTCTGTTTTCTGACATAGTGGCATGGGGGTCTTGGTGATAATGGTGATCTCAGGCCACAGAAACCTTGTCCATCTCTGGAGCAGTGTCCTGCCTGGTCACTGAGGGTGGCAAAGGGGGGGGGGTGGTGGTGGTGGGTGAATCGTGTCATTGCTAGCAGCATCCAAATGCATAAATTGTGTGGGCAAACTTATCTTACTGCTTTGTGCTGGAAGTTTTATCTGTAGAGTTCATTTCCTTTCAAAGTGTGCCTTTGTGATATGGTTCCATGTTAAGGATCTTCCTACCATCACCCAGATAAATGTGTTTCTACCGAACTGCTTCTGCAAGCTCACAAATTCTACTTAGGAACTGTTTAGTTGTGCTTAATATTTTGGTGTATGTCCTCTTTTCAGGTGAATTGTTGCCTTTTTTGCCTTGCTTACTTTAAATCTACCAGTGGGATTAATTTGGTTATTTACTCTCAATAATGGAAAGAAGTCAAAGGGGAAATGTTTTTCACACTGAGCAGGCACAATGTTCTTCTGGTATGAGCATTCTTTTCCTTTGTTTTTGAAATAATCTTTTGATTTTTTACGCTTTCCTTTCATGACATTTAGGAGAAAAGGAAACTGCTGTTGAATACGGGATGCCTGGGATTTCTGTTTTATATTATAGTTTTTAAATATTTGAACTCTGCTTCAGGATGGAACAAATTAGAGCTGAAAATGCAGGGTGGATAAGGAGTTTCAATGTTTCCTTATTTGATTTTCAGACGTCTATATTTACCTTACTCCATATTATATTTTGAAGTACCCTTTCTCCTCACTCTGAACAGTCTTTTTATTGGTAGCAGGCTTCTAAGTTACCTGCACAGCAGCTGCTAATCTTGTCCATTACTACATTTTTAAAAAACAAAGAAACAAAAAACAACAAAAAAAGCAGCTCTCTTCTGCTATGTGCTTTGACAGACATATGAAAACGTCCCTCCTGCACTGTTTCATTTTGTTTATTCCCTCTGCCTGTCTCAGAGCACAATTTTTGGTATCTTGATTTCAGCTCTAAAACAACATCTTTTCTATGTCTTAGCAAGCAGCAGGTGAATTGTAGATCTGCATGTTGCATTTTTGTTCAGTGGGACACATGCAGTGCCGGCACTGCAAGCTGGCACCTTCCCTGAGTCCCAGCTAGGCTCTGACTAGAAACTAGCGCTCAGTTCACATGCTTGTGACAAGGTGATGTATAATCTCCTTCCTGATGTGTTTGGCATATTTGCTGTATGATAGAAATTTGAGAGAGATTCACTTGTTCAACAGAAGGGCAAGTGAGAAGAAACTCGCTTTGTAACATCTTTTATCTATGCCAGCAATTTGGTGGTTCTTGTATACAGTATGCAATAAAACTAGTTAAAAGATCATTAAATAACTCTCATGAAGTTATAACAATGCAATAAAAAAATGTAACCATTACCTTGCATCACGGAGCCCTTTAATCAGTCTTTTCCTGGGCTGTGTTCAGACTGGTGACCATAATCTACCAGCTATCCAGTCTCCAGCACTGTATTTCCTCTTTTACTCTTGAGTTTTCGGGCCACTGTGGAGAGACAGAGCTGAAATCTTGCAAAAATCACTATGGTGTGCCAAGTAGCTGTTCAAAGCTAGAGAAATTGCTTTGAACAAGGCAGAGAGAAGTTCTGATTTTAAACTTCCATATTAAAGTGGAAATGAACTGCATTTTTGTACATAGCTTTGAAAATCCCCACTGTGGAATCATGCACTATCAAGGGTCATTTTAATAACATTGATTGTTAAAAGACACAGCTCCCAGTGTAAAACAGAACTCATTAGAATTCAGGATAAAGCTGATTACAGAGGACTGCGTAAAATTGAATATTAAGAAGATTAAGAAGAGCTGAGTCTCAGTGCTATATTCCAAAGGGAAATCCATCATGTGCTTACTGTCCCAATCAGTGGTACCCAACGGCAATGTGTACCTCTGTGAGTGTACCCTACTGGAGAAGGAACTCTCAGAGTTTGGCCAAGGGTAACTATAAATATTAAAACCTTTATTATCAATGTTTGATAGAAACATAAAAAATTTATAGTTGTGTACAAATTCTTTCTTTTGCAGATGAAACGCATGAGATTTTATAATGCTACTGTTAAGTCACTCATTTTTTTTTTTCTTTCAGACAAAATCTTATTATTTCTGCCCAAATTTCTTTGTTTAATAGATGTAGCATCATCCAAAAGAAGTAAAATAGAATGAATAGCTGAAGCCCTATATACAGTTAAATAGTAGATTCTGTACCAAGGTCGTTCAGATAGGCTGCTGTGCTATGTTTTGTTTTTTTCTTTTTCTTTTTTTTTTTTTTAATTTCCAGTCTCCCAGTCCTCCTGCCTCCTCTTGCTATTCAGTATGTATTTGTCACAGACTCTCTCTTGTTTAGAAACAAATGCATTCAGGCATCTTTGGTACTTACAAAGGCATAGTCTCAAATTACAGGAATCATTAACATAACAGTAACACAGGCGTTATCCAGCATATTGAAAATCCTGTGAAGCTTTCAATGCGCTTTGTAACTGTACCAGACAGAAATGAAAGGTGAATATCTACCTAAATGTGAATTTCCACCTCCCCATAACATGCAAATGGAATTACTTTCCACATTGTTGTTTTCATTAAGTGCGTGTAGAATCTGAAGAGTGAGAGCCACCTTGTTTTGTAGTGGGAAGCTATATAAGATGTGGCAATATTTATATATTTAAAATATGATTATCATAATTGAAATGTAGAATTAACCAATTCTGCACTATTTATGATAATGGAACAGTAAATACAAGCCTCCTGCAAAATACAATGTGCCAGGAAAATAACTTAGAAGAGGATATAGTCATAACTGTACTAGTATCACTACGGAAATTAATTTTATCTTTCTGTTGTGAATTACACAAATAATTGGAAAGGACATATCAGCTTTCCACATTTTACTACTGTATTCTGCCTTCTCAGTTGGTGTCTTGTCAGTGACCAAAGACACAGTACTCACCAGGACTCTTTCCTCCCCTCCCAGCATCACCTCCAGTAAGGCCCCAACTCAGCTGTATCTCTGTGTGGTACTCTGCATCAAATAATCAATAATCATCTTTTCAGTTCACCTTGTGCCTTATGCAAATCTATTAACATTATTGTTGCAGAAGCATTTGAAAGAGCCATAGAGGGGAAAAAATAGAAACCAGCTGTTTAAAATATGTTCCTAGGCTTCCTGTCCTTCCAAGTAATGATCACTACTGTGCTGCAATAGCCCAACTTTAGTTAGTAGGCCTGCAGAAAATACTATGAATCCTTTTGGCTTTCAAGAAACCTAGACTGTGTGGCCAACACAGTATATATGTGTGTAGAATCCCCTATATTTTGAGCAAAAATGCACTAACTCTCCCGTAGATTTAGATGTATCAATATGTTTATAGTGACCCTGCTATTGTACTACTAAGTTACAAAGCTCAATTCAGTCACATTGCTATAAGTTTATTTAATTTAGGACAACAAAAACCATCATACTGTTAAGATAATCAAAACTATATGATTCTCTGAAGTTTCCATTCTATAAATCGATATATTTTTGAATAGACAAAGACTACAATACACTTTGCTGCAACCTAGGACAAAGTACTGCGTGTTGTAAAGAGTTTCAGTAAATGTCCATGGACCTTCTCAGCTGTAAATGAATGTTTTTGAATAACACCAGTAATCTGAAAGTAATTAAAGTAGTTTATGCAAGGTGCAATAAACAGCCATTGTTGTGTCTACAGAACATTATGCTACTGTGAAGATGATGTCTTTTTAGCCTCCTAGCTGTTTTGAAAAAAAAATATCAGAGGCCACTAGTCTGAAAGAAACAAGGACAAGATAATAACTAGAGACGCAATTAATCCCTGTGCTTTGAAATAGTACAAATTGTAACAACAATCACAGAGAAAACTGTACAAAGGTTATAGCAAGGCAAGTTAATGCAATGCTTAAAAAAAAAGAAACAGTGTTAGAAAGACCTAAATTACAAGAGGAAAGAAATGAAAATACAACTTAATAAGAAACAAATGTTGCTTGCTGTGTATTAACAGTGGAATGCTTGCAGAAAATATGGAAAAGTCTTTGATTACTCAACCCTGACTCATGGGCAAAGGTTTACGTAAACTAGGCTTCTTTCCTGATCACAAGTATGTGGGAAGGCCTGTGGGGATGGGTAGTTAATAGGGCTTCTCAGTCACTTGAAATCAGGCACATGTTCGGGTTCAGTCATTTGGGGCACAACCTTCGTCCTGTAATTGTCAGCAAAAAGCTCCCATTTTATCACTGGGGCCAGAATCCCGCTAACGCACCAGGCTCCAGCTCTGTTGCCAGCACTGGCTTCAACAGGAGCAAGACAGAGTGCCGGCAGTTGAGATCCGTCGCTGGGTCTCAGCCCTCGCTCGTGTGCCTCGTCACACGTTGCTTTGTGTCTTCCCAGACAGTTTCTGGTGCTCTCTTTCATGTACTGGCAGGAATGAGCTTTTGTCTTACGTGCAAAGGAGGAAACAGTAGCAATAAAAATCGTCATTAATGAACATACATAGCAGATCCTGCTTTCAGTCATGCTCTTGCAACTCCACTGAACTCAAGGCCGTCTTGCTTCTTTTACCAGGACTCTCAAGCCTGCATCAGCTCTAGAAATCCAGCGCGCCTTTGGGAGGCTAACTGCCAGGACCAAGAAAGTGGAGGTTTACATAGTGGGACATCAGAGTGCGAAAGGAAAATGCACCTAGCAAGGGCCTCAGCAGGTGATGGTAAACCCTTACTACAGTCTATGGCAATTTAATGAAAGTAAGTCAGAATAAATAAATATCTGAATTGGAACCAAAACGCTGCTGGACCTAGTCTGAATGGGAACTAAATTGCAGTTGACCTATTGCATTGCTAAATTAACCTCCTGAAGGGGAAGCGATGAGAGTTACATACTTTTTTCTGCTTTAAAAAAGTTTTAATAATTCAAAGAATTGTCTGCTGTTGCTAAATGTGCATGGTAAGTACTTTATGGATTGAATTCATTCCTCTCTTTGTTTGCTGATATCCTACTCACTGCATAGGGAGATTCTACAGAAGTACAGAAATGCTGCACAGGATGGGATGTTTCTTTGTGGCATTTCCGTGTGCTTTAAATCTCTGAAGAGTTTTCTGTGTGTGTTTTATATTGAGTCATTAAGTACAAAAACAAACTTATTCACAAACCAACTTTGATCTAGGTTTCCTGTGATTTATCTCTGCTGCCTATAGTATGCACTGAAATCCTACCTGATTGTTATTAGCTCCCCAAATATTTATATCACTCCAGATAATCAATGCTTATCACAGTCAATACAGACGTTACAAGTTCCTCAAAGAAAGGCACTGTCAGCATAATAGCATTTTAATTATCACAGCATATGTTTTCAAATGAGTCTTTTGTTTACGGTATCAATTAAACAGAGTAAACATATATATCTAATTAATAGATCATGTTAAAAATATTGTACATGTAAATTACAGCTTTTCCCACAAAATGTATGAAGCAACCATGCAATGTCTTGGAGGTATTAATGTTCACTTAATTAATTTCAATCACGTTGCTAGTGCTGTTTTCTGTTTTCATTCCCTTGCGTTTGCACTCTCTACAGGATGTTTTTCATTCAACTGCTGTGTAAAACAAATTTGCTTGTGGGTGTTTGGTGATATAAATTATCTGACTGGCACCAGTACATTAGTTATTCTACATATAACTGAAAACATAAATGTAATATTTGGAGAAGAAGCAGAGACAGCAGCATCTAATGGTTAGAAAGGCGTAGATGATGTGCTTTTTGTTATCAAGTGTGCTGTAAGTTCATGGGGAAGTTCAACAGAGAACACGCCGAGCCCTTCTGTCCCTCAGCTTCCCAGCTTTGTGTAGCCTCTTACTCCCTGCACCAGTTTGAAGTTCTCCAAAGAGAAGTGCAAGGCTTCTTTTTTGTTTAAAAGAAGACATTTCAGAGAAAACTGCTGTATTATCTACTTTGTAAGGATGACTTCACATTCATCTATCTCCTAACAGGGTCTAGTCTAGGAACATTGCAAGAATATTTCTATAGGCATCACAGTCACAGAATCACAGAATCACAGAATAGTAGGGGTTGGAAGGGACCTCTGTGGGTCATCTAGTCCAACCCCCCTGCCAAAGCAGGGTCACCTACAGTAGGCTGCACAGGATCTTGTCCAGGCGG
>Ga0065711_1036465_pt1 | contig 20954 bp, 12 predicted proteins | sample Hoacrofraction12_FD_59098 | JGI IMG/M metagenome (GOLD analysis project Ga0065711, IMG submission 59098) | Hoatzin crop microbial communities from Cojedes, Venezuela - Epithelial fraction 12 v2 (version 2) | ecosystem: Host-associated > Birds > Digestive system > Esophagus > Crop | place...
GCTCGCGGCTCCTGATCGGCCCTGGCGGCCCGGGGGGACCTGCCCTGCCCTGCCCTGCCCCGGGGGGAGCTGCGGTGCCCTGCCCTGCCCTGCCCTGCCCTGCCCTGCCCTGTCTGGCCTCGCAGGCAGCAACCTCGAAGTCTTGCTGCCCGGGGGCGAAACTGGGACGACATCTGCAGAGCTGCTGGCGGCGTGGTTTTGCCAGGGGCACAGCTTCGTCCTCCTGTGGAGTCCCCGAGCTCCTCTGAAGGTCGGCTTCAGCCTTTGGGATTCATTCGGGAAATCCGATACGTAACCCTGAGCCTAAATACAGCGTGCTGTAGTGTGTGCTGGCGTTCTGAGCACACGCGAACGTGCGGTCACGGGAGAAGTGAAGAACAGCGATGCAAAGCTTGTGCACGAAGTGGAGTACCAGTTTGGTGTGTTGTTGGGCTGGGACTTCTCCGAGCGTTTATTGGTGAAACCGGTTGGAGGAACCCCGTTTGGAGGGAGTAGGGTGGCTTCTGTATTCACCGCTCTTTGGTAGAAGTCAAAGACCGTGTGAGAGAGGTAGACGGATCCAAGTCAAGTTTACTTTGAGTTTTATTTTAAATTACAGTGTCTTTAGTCCTGAGGACTCAGAAGAATTCCCAGCAATTGACGAGTGTCGATTTTTGAAGCAAACTGACTGAACTGTGATGTGTCGCTTCTCTAAACCAACGCGAGTTCTCAGTGCGCTGATTAGTCAGCAGTGGCTTTAACTGGAGTGGTAGGGATGCATCTAAGCATGGAATGTGGGTTTGAATTTACGGTTAGAGGTCACGATTTAGAAGTTATGATTTAAAAAAAGAACTGCTACCTGCTTTAGTGCGTTGTGTATGGGTTGTATTCATGCTTAGCTGCCACAGTTGGGTGTTTGCAAGTGCAGTGACAGTTTTTTTAAAAAGATTGCTGCTGTTTGAAAATAAAGCATGGCTTCAGCTTCATTTGTCAGGGAAGATGCTATGCAAGACTGTTGTGGTATTATTATTATTGCTATTAATGTAGCTTGAGCCCATTCTGGTCACCTGTCAAAAGCAAAATAAAAGGCTCTTCTAGGATCCCTCATCAAAATACTCCTAGAAAATCGGAATAGTTAGGTAAAATAGACCTTAGAGCTGTGAATTAAACATAGAGGAGTGGGGATGTCTTGCCTAGAATAGCAAATGAATTTTTTTTCCCCAAGGGCCCCCATTTTCAGAACATTGCATAAATACTGGATTTATTTCCACTGTGAAGAAAAAGCTTCTTGATTGTAACATTTATACTGAGACAGTAGACAACAGTGGCGATGCTAGAATAGATCTAGGGAGCCTAACCTGCATCTCCCCTTGGGATGCACCATTCTTCATGTGGAGATCCTATGGAAGCTTTGAAGATGGACACATTTGCATTTGCTCTGGGTTCAGTCCCATCCCTGCGTCTGTGATAAATATTGCAAGAAAGCACCAGGATAATCTTGGGTCCTTGCTTAAAATAACGCTGTAGGCTTCCCACACAGGAGAGAGTTAGCTGTTGCAGGGGATTTTTATGGCTCATACTGGGACTGACGTCAGGCTCGCCCACAGCATGGGACTGGAGAAATTCTGAAGCCGTGCAGGCGAGCAGGTCCTTCCTCTTGGGCAGAATAATCACGGACAGGTTTTGCTCCCTGGCTGGGATCTACTGGAGACTTTTGCAGGCAGAAAAGGAGCTTTTCTGAAATCACTATGTGAAAATAAAAGCATCCATAGTGGAAAACATAGCTCTTCCCCGTGCATGCCCCTGGTCTATGTTGGTTTTCAGTCCGGTCTTTTTTTTTGACCTGTCTTAAAAGAGATGTTTTTGTTTCTGTGATCTTTCCGTTTCCCTCTTTCTTGCTCATCACTTCTGGCCTGATTTTACTTCTAGATGTGTACTTCTCTGCGTGCGGGTGAGTATGTGCATGTAACTGTGGATCTGTACTAATCCTCTTTGTTGATGTGCCTCGTATTTGTTTGCTTTGTTTCCCCTTTTGATTAGATACACAAAGCAACTTGGCCAACAGCATGCCACTGATCAGTGGGAAAATGTAGATGAAATCTCCAGGTTATTATTTTTCTTCTGTGCCCATTAAAAAATTGAAAGAGTTACCGTCCCCAGGACGCTTGCTCTGAAGTGTTCTTGAAATGAGAAGTTAAGAAGCAGACTCGGAAGAATATATTTTCTGGACCTTTCTAGATAGCCTAAAGTTAAAGCCCTCTTCACGTTAATCCTGCTGGGAAGAGAAGTGCTTGCTGTAGAAATGCTGGTTTCATCTTGACAGTGAGCGTGATGTGGAGAAGACAGGCAACACCAAGCCCAGCCAGACATCCTTTCCTTCGTTGGAGGAGGTGGGGACAACACTGAGGGCAAGCTTTCTTCTTTTCCTCCTTGCAGTGGAGAGGTCAGGCTGAGGTATACCATCTGCTCCTACTTTTTGCATTATAAATTTCTGTGTAGCACATAGCAGAAAAACAGCTATGAGGAGCTCTTAAAGTGAAAAATTTGCATGGGTGGTGCCAGGAATTGTTCTCACTTGGGATGCAGAATCGCTCGCACAAGCAACTTCATAAATTCAGTGTTGGTACCTGTGCTGAGTTTGGTTGTTCTTGCTTTGACTTCCCTGAGGTTGAAGTTCAGCTACAATCTGATTCAGATGGGAAGGACACCAACTAACTGTCATAGCAATCGCCTCACCATGTATCCTTCCAGATTGTACTTCTGTAAAGTTTCCAACAGCTGAGTGAGTGAGGGCTGCTTAACTCCTGTAGCTCAGAGCCATGAAGTGGATTTTACCTTTACTTTTTTTCTCTGCTTTTGTATGGGTATTGCTAACATATCTTGGCCTGCCAGAAGCAAAACCGGTAGAATTTGAACCGGTTACAGTTTGATCGGGTGGTACCACAGGTTAACATCATAGCATGTGACAACAGAATCTGAAGCTAAACTGCCTCTGTGAAAGCGAATGTGAGGTAACCATTGTACACATTGCATCTTTTATTGAAGGAAAGTACCTTGGATGTCCCTTCATTTGCTGCCTGTCTCTTCCTGGGGTACTCTGACGAGTCCTTTCCACTTCTGGGCCTGCAGGACAATGTGGAATTTTGAACTTCAGAGATGTGTTCGTGCAGTTTTCTGAGCTGAAAAGTACCGTGTGTTTGTGTGGAGTGTTGTGGACGTGTGACTGAAGGCTTGTTCTGGAAAACTGACCTGTCTGTCCCGGCATCGGTTTTGTCCTGCTTGGGAGACGAGAAGGACTAAGAGAACATAGAGTGCTTTGACACTCTTTTTGCTTTGAGGGTGCTGCTTTTTTGATTTGGTTTGTCAGCCAGGGCCACTCACCCCGTGTCCTGGACCTGTGCTGTGTCAGCTGGATGATGGGGTGTGCTCCCAGCAGTGAAGTTCCTCTGCCAGTCGTCCGCAGGGAACACTGCGACTGTGGTTGGCCCTTTTAGTTGGGTGCAAATTACATTCATGTTGAAATGAAGACAGAGGATGATCCGAAAGGTTAAGGTGTGATTGCTGACACCAGTAAAGCTGTTCTAGCCTGCACGTTACAACCTTCAGCCAGTAATTATATGTATAATCTCTAAAAGCTTTTAGATCTTACTAAATATATTTCTTATGCTTGGATTTTGTTAGTTGTTTGCTTCCTATTCCACTTCCTGAGTGGGATTAGACGGCAGAATGATAAGAGAGAATCTGCTCGAGACCAAACAAAATGGCCAGACATTGGAGCAACACCAGTGGACACTTAGTGTCCTAGATATCAAAGTCGATCAGTACTGATGGGGGAAATCTCAACATAAATAAAGACAGACTTCCTTCATGCTGGTGGCTCCAAAACTACACAAATGAACATGGGTGCATCCATGTGGTCTTCTCAAAGGGCAGCCCTTCTGTAGCGTGTCTTTAAAACCATTGCAGCAAAATCCCCTTTAATCGGGAACAGGACCCTAGGACATGGAAAAGAGAAGCTCTTTCACGTGGTCATGGAAGGATAACACGCAGCTGGACAGGCGTGGGAAGAAAAGCTGCAGCAAGAGCTGTATCAGGTGTTTCTAGCACCCACTATGGAGCTATTGTCATGCCTTCCCAGCCCCTGAGAGATACTAATTAATATCTTGTGGCTGACCAAGTCCACACGTTCTTTTGTCAGAAAAACAAGTTCTGGGAAATAGATGCTTTCGGACTGCTGCCAACACCTTTTTTCCCCTTTTATGAACTAGAGCAAAACTTTGAAGTTTGTTTTCCATAGCGTGCTTGATTTTTGTCAGAAACGATCTGAAAATGGTGAACTCTACCCAGAAGCCTAATAATAAAGGAATACTCGGAAGCATTTTAGAAAGTTTGTGTTATACTGTAGATTAGTTTAATACTGTAAATTTAGTTCAAAATAGCAGGAGTGCTCTTGATGACAGCAGCGTTGCAGTGTAAAAGTTGGATCATGATTTTACAACCTGTGTTTGCTGTAGTCCATGTGAAAAGTCGTTAATTTTATATGTGCAGTAAGTTAGTAGGGATTTCCGCGTCTATGTGGTTAATCAGTTATAAGCCAGAGAATCCAGGGACAACTTCATTTGTTAGTCAGCTGCTGGTTTTGGTCAATCTTGTGTTGATGGTTGCAGTTCTCTGTTGCAAATATATGGCTTGTAGCATGAGGATAATAATGCTTGCACAGCTCTGTAATGTGTTTGAAGACATGCTCTGAAAAAATACAGTCATAAGTATATAATGTTTTTTAAAAAGTAGTAGACAGAAGTCCTGAACATCAGTGAAATGAGAAAAATGAGGGTGGAATTTATGAGATTAACCCCAGAGAGGGGAATGGTGAGTGTTTACGAAGTTGTATTTTTAAGATAGTGTAAGGGGAAAACGTGGAGTCACAATTACTTGAGGAAAAGCTGGGAATGACCTGTGAGATGTCCCAGTGTTGAAGTCAGTTTGGTGAAAAGCGATCTGACACACAGTCCTTCCTCTTTTCCTTCCTTCTTCCGGTTACCACTGGTATTTAAACTGGGAGCAAGACCTCTGTGGGTGAAGGCTTCCGGGAAAAGTATGTAACCAAAACCGTGGAAGAGATTATAAGGGAGCAGTGATCAGCAGCTTCCTGCGAGGAAAGTCAGCGTGATAATCCTGGACGAGGCAGACTGTCCGGTACAGGTCAAAGCGCTCGACAAGGCGCAGAGTCCAAAAACGAGCTTGGGGCTTGTGGGAGCTGGTGACAAAGCGCTCGTCAGTGTGACGTGGCTGGAATTTCACTTACAGATTCCCTCAGTGCTAGGGATTGACCACCTAGTTAGAAATTTCTTTAGCTCTATTTGTTTTGGTGGTTTTTTTTTGTTTTGTTTTTTTTTAGCTTTTTTCTCCTGCTGTAACGGATTCTGAGCAGGTGTGGGGAACACGCCGGTACAGCGCGTTCTGTACGGCTGGAGGTGGCCGAGCTGACAGGGACTCTGTTTTCTGACTAGTGAAAAACACTAGGTCACTATTAAGAGATAGCTTCTGTGATTTTTTTGGTCTGTAGAAAAGAAGGTGGGTTTTTTTGAGCCATTCCAGCAACTGCAGTGCGTGCACACACTGGCTTATCTTCATCCTGCGTGTGAGCACTGGTAATGTAAATAGAGAAGGCCACATGTTAGTGATGCCACGAGCAGATACTTGCATGATTTAGACACAGGCCTTTTTAATGTTCTAATATCCACATTAAGTAAAATAAGATGCCATGTTACCATTTGGAGTGTGAGATGTGAGCGTGATGTCTGTCTGTAGTGAACTGTGTAAGGAGACAACGGAATGGCTAGGAAGGGCGGTGGTGAGATACGAGTTTGTGGTGATCTGTCCATAAGCAGAGAGAGGGAGGGTCGGCGGAGATGGTGTTATGAAATTGGTAGAGCTGGGGGCGAAGTTTGTTGTGAATGAAATGACAAGTCATGTGTAAGCCCGTGGAAAGACAGGATGTTTTTCAAGAGAATATAGATGAGCATTGAAGAAGGAAGAAGCATGGGTAAAAACCAAACTTGGGAGCTAAAGGAAGGATGTTACTGACAGCAAAGAAGCACGCCTGGCTACCCTGAAGGTGGCTGACAGGTGGAGGAGAGCAAACTGCAAAGTGTTGGTTCTGAATCATGGGGCAGTCTGCGCTGATACCAGACTTGGTCCATGTGAGAAAGAGAGAGTTTGTTTTACAGTTCCCGTATGCCTCATGGACAAGAGTTCTTGGCAGCAAAACATCTGTGAGCTTAGGGAGGACATTAAGATGTGGTAGTGAGTTACGTCAGTACTTCTGTTGTGGACAAGATTAAGGCTTGACTTGTCTTGGAACAGAGTCGAGAGAGAAGATGAGATGGAGGAGCGGAAGTAGGCAGGAAGCAAAGATAGTGGGCACTAGAAAGACAGTGATCAAGTATTGCCATGGGGAAAATGGATGTATTGGAGGAAGAAAAAAGTTTGACATCCTTTATCTTTGGTAGAAAAAGAGGGTAACATTACAGATACGTCAGATTGGCAAGAGTAACAATCTTTCCCTTCCTTTCAGTGGTCTTTGAAGAAATCGTTAAAATCCTGTGCAGGAAAACAGTGGAGATGGACGGATAAGAGTCAAATGCAGTTAAAAGACAACCATGGTGGTGATGCAGGTTTCAGTGTAATCAGAGAAGCAATTGGTTTGCGGAGAAGCCAGCCAAACAGAATGAGTATTTGTACTGGAAGAGGTCAGCTTCGGGTTTTTTTATCATTCTGTCTGCGTTACAGTAGCAGAAGGGCATGGTGTGATAGAGGAGGTGAGCCAGATCTGTGACTGAATCATCTCTGACTTTTCTGGTTTTGCATAACAGTGACTCAGTGATATCACGAAAAGTTAAGGAAAGACAGCAAAAGGAGGTCTGAGGTCAGAAAATACTTTTAGTGCTGCTGCGACATCTACTCACTTGACCTGTCACCGGGACAAAATTATCATTGCATGTGAGAGGAAGGTGCAAACAAACCCGAAGAACCTTTGTTCATCTCTTAAACCAGAAACACCCCCCGCCCCCAAATAAAAACCCACCAACAGAAAACCCCAGCCTGCAAACTGAATCTGTAGGTTATCTGTGGTGGAGAGGTTGCCGTAGCTGTGCTGGCCGTGTAGCGTGTGGGAAAGGAGGGTTGCAGCCTTTCCAGCTGCTCTAGCAGTCCTGGCTGCTACAGACTGTCTGAGCACGTCTGTCATTTCCAAAGTCTGAAGGTTATGACAAGAAGATGGAAAGGTGTAAAAGAAGTGCAAAAGGAAGTAGTATGTTACTGTTGTGTGGCTGCCATGTGCTAATTGATATAAAGAGTTCAGAACAAGAAAGTTTTTTCATATATGTCTAAAATATCTGTCAGTTCATTGAGAAAATGTGGTAAGTACCAAACTAAGCAATCTCCTTACAGTAAATAATTCTTTCCCTGCTGGAAAAGGACTAGGGGGATCTATGAGCTGCACAGAGGTGGTTCTGAAAGGCTGTGTGAAAAAGACCTCTTCTGCTTCTCTGTTCATTCCCCAGGTGAACTCTTTGGACTGAAAGTAGAGGCAAACTCATAGCTTAACAAATTGGCTCTTGTGTTTGGGTCCTTAGTGGGATGGGGCGTTTCTTACAGAGGCCACCAGATTGCCTTGCCTCCGTGCTTTCTCTTCTCTGACAGCGTAGCAAGTAGCCTGCTACAGGCAACCGCACAGCAGAATTCTCTTTATTTGCCGCTTCGGATGCTGAACTCGTTGACCAGCCTAAACTCAGAGCTATGAAAGAAGTAGGGCTTGGAGTGAGATGAGAGTAAAGGTGGCATTGAAAAGCCAAAAGAAATGCGAGAGTTGTGAGACACTGAGTCCTCATAAAACTTGTACCCTGGTTTTCCTCTCTGCGGAGCGTTCACTTTCCTGCTTAGAAAGGAGTATGTTAAGTGAGCTCTCCTCCTTCCCTGCCAAACCACCACTACTGTTGGTTACTCGGTAGACATGCTAGAGTCTAGATCCTCTAGTAATACGGAAATGGGTGTAGTTCTGCTTGATTGCAGCACTGGTTTACAGCCCAGAATGATTTGAGTTGGGGCTGGTTGTATTTGCATGCGAGATGTATCCAGAGTCCTAGTTTGAATCTTAGCTTTGGTGTGAGACTTGAGGTTTAGCATCTGGGTATGAATTTACGTTTTATGAATATTTGTTATTGCAGCAAGTCAAACAAAAGCCTTAATGGAGAGGACAACGAGCAGTTTCAGGTTAAAACCTAGGGTTGGGACCATCCCTTTTTAAAATTCCCCCCCCCAGCCTCCTGATAGACCATATTACCATTTAGTTGTCATTTAGTGCTCCCTGGGTCTGTTGGTTTCTCAGCGTAGAAACAGCTGCCATGTGATGTGAATGATATTTTAAAGTCCTGTGTTTGAGTTCTTGTGATAGCGATGTGTGGAGAATTGGCAAGCTCTCGGAAACAAAATGGCATGCTTTATTTTGTCACTAGAAGGATGCTCAATCTGCTATTTGATTCTCTGTAGCATTTTGATTAAGGGCTCCAGTGAAGTTAGGTGAAAAGTGACAATCCTCTTTATTCTTTCTCTCCGAAAGAATGAGGCACACAGCATTGTCAAAATATTTGCCTAATCTTGCAGATTTGGATACTTGTTGTAGTCCTTCTGACAGACCAAAACAATGCTCAGTAAATGAGAAGCAGATGCAGTGAGAACGCAAGCAAGCTTGTTCGGATAGACTGAGGGGAAAGGGGGGGAGGCTGCCAACAGTGCTCATGAAGCACTGGAGAATAAAGAAAAATAAAATCTTTCCTTGCTGCTGTGCCCCGTAAGTAACTGTTTCCTTTAGTTTTCTAGGCATTGTACTTTCCTGCACTGGTGTTTCCATACGTTCCGGTGCAATGCTGACTGCAGATCCGGATGCTCCTTTTGGCTTACTTGAATTTCTTCCTTGCCAGGAAGGGAAAATGCCAAAGAAATGCTTTAGGCTGTTTTTTTGTGTGGTTGGTTGGTTGGTTTGTTTTGAGGGGGTTTTTGTTGTGTTTTGGTTTTTTTTGTTTATGTTTTTTTTCTCTTTTCTGGTTTCACTCACTGCAGCACTGTTATTGTAAGACTAAAGGACGCTGTCCAGGAAGAATCTGATTACGCTAAGTTACGTTCACAGTTTTGTGTGTTTGGGAAGACAGAAACTGCTTAAAACAAAACCCGGAGGCTGACTTTGGGAGCTGTTACGTTTTGTATCAAGATGTGGAGTGTGTTTCTGTGAGCAGGTAGCTCATAGAGGTCTGTTTTGTGGTTGCAGGGCTGCTGTGTGGACTCATCAGAACATGGATCCAAAATCTGCCTGAACTTATGGATAGTATTAGAGCTTTCCAGCTTTAGTATTGCTCCAGTTATTTACTCAAACCCTAGGAGTTAAAGATTGGCCTTTAAGAGAACTGAATTGTTACTCAGGATCTGCTTTCAGTGTTCTGTGCATATTTAAGCTTAATATATATTTATATTTAAGCACTTAAGAGATTGCTGTTAGTGTTCGTGTTTTCTCACGTGTCCTGAAGGTATCCACAAGTTACAGGTATTCGCTGGTGCCTGATAATTTTTGATCCTTGAGTTTAAAGCAAAACTGAACATTGGTGACACGGCTGTGTAACAGTTCAATTTCTGTGTTTCCCTGCTGCCCCATCCTCCAAATCCTTGCATCTCCTTTAGGGTTGTGCACATGCATAAGCGTGCACAAGTCTTCTTCAGCAAGAACACAAAGAAAATGCTGGCTTTGGCCTAGATGGAAAAGTGCACAATAAGGATAGAGATATCAAGGTCAAAACAATATATTGCTTAGAAAAGTAAATGTAATAGGCTGCCTCTAAGCCAAAGATAGAGTAGTAGTGCAATATATTGTGTTACAGAAGTTCCTCGTTTCTAGAGGAAAGGAAGGGCGCTGCATAAGGTAAAGAGAAAAATTTGGAGGCAGCTGGTCAGGTAATAATTCTCTTTCTCTAGCTCTGTCTCCGTGGAGAAGTGGTTCTCTGGCCAAAGCTTAAAAACAGTTGAAACAACCCAATACCCATGTTTAAACATCTGGAAAAACTATTTATAATTCTTGAGAGAAATACAAAAATGTTGATGATTCGCTGTGGTTAGAGAGATTGTATTGACACATGTGCAGCTCCAGTGTGAACGGATGGTCCTTTGCTGCACGCAGCCTGGTGTAAGTCTTGGATCTCTGTAGGGCTTTGCGTGTGCCGTTCGCTCTGGGCCTGCTCCTGCTGACTGCCTGCGGCTGGAAGTGCGACGTGTTCAGAAACGAAGTTCCGCTTGCGAGTCACCCCGCTCTACCTCGCCGCCTCTTTTTTTTTCTACTTTTTTCCTCTCCATGGTTCTCTCTAACGTGTGGGGTTTTTTACGCCAGTGTATGTTTAGTGTGCTGTGATGTCTCTCAGCGTTCTGCTGCCTGAAACATGTGACTGGGGTTTATTTTGGGCAGCACCCTGCAGCCGCTGGCACAGGCAGTTCAGAGTCTGGAGGGACGCTGGGTCCCTGATGCAGGGACTGCGGCCCCCTGTGGGGCACCCCTCAGGCAGCCCTGAAACACCGGCGGGGCGGGACAGCCACCTTTGGAGAAGGCCGGCTGCCTTTGGTGGGAATGGAATTACGCTGCTTTTCACCTATTGCTGTTGTAGTATTACATTTATTGATTTTACTTAATGACTTTTATTTGCCTTAGCATGTGAGTGGGACTTGTACAGTGTGATGAATTTTAATACATTCAAAATGTAGGGAGAAATGACTGGCACACCAAAAGTGATCTGAATTTCACTCTCAGCTTTTGAGGATTTGATTGTGCATCCTGAGTTGTCTGATGCTTCCGAAATTAGACCGCTGATGTAAGTGCCGAGCTTGAGCGCCTGATTTACTCTTCCAGGAGGGGTACCTTGTAAGGGAAAGCTCGTCTTGACAGAGCTGGGAGTAGAGGCCTTATCATTTCAAATGAGGCTCTAACCACTAAGAGCCTCCCATTCACCATCTTCTGATTCATTTCAGACTCGAGGTTAAAGCTAGTCATAAATTAATATAAGAGATGAGAGGAATAAGTGCTTCTCAGATGCTCAAAACATTTTTTTTTTGATTGCAGTTTCTCTGTACCAGCTTCAGCTAGCTTGTAAAGGGACTGTAGCAAAGCAAACTGACTGGTATGAATTTTTTTTTTTTTATCAGTGAAATCAAGCTGAGGGCCAGCTTGGAAGACTTTGGTTCTACTGCAATAACATCTCTGTTTTGCTTGGGGCTAAACTACTAATTCCGGTGAGGGATTTTGAATTTTTCATTGGGCTTACTGTGCAAAGCCCTTAAATATTCTGTCATATTTAGTAATCTGAGATACTAGGACCCTGTGAATCTGTGCCTAAAAGGCTAAATCCCACAAAAATAACACTAAAGTTTTTGCTTTAATAGTCTAAACTAAACAGATGTTGCCTTTACTGAAGTTTTCTGAATCGGTAGTATTATATTTTAATATTTTTAATGTGACGAGTTCTTTGGTGTGAAGATTGCAATGCAATTTGGTAGACATAAACTTGTAGCATTGACACCGATTAAATCTTACCAAAAGCTGTAACACTTTCTGAATGTAGTACTCTAATGATGGCAGCTTGGTGCAATATGTATCTAAACAGCGAGCGTGAAATAGCCTCTACTGCATAGCATCTAGTTGATGATTAGTAGTCTGTACAGCTGTTAGCTTGAACTCTGTAATATCTGGGGCTTTACAATTCAGTAGGGGGAAAAAGTGGACAATTTCAGCAATGGTTGAGGCGTTGTTAGTGAGCAAATTAAATGGCTGATGCTAACTGTGATCTCTTACAAAGAATGATGTTATTTACAAAAGCTCCTTTTTGCATGGAATCTGACGTCTTCTCCCATGAGCTTGCTTATAATTCATATTCTACTTTAATATGCCTGCAAAATGTGCTTTCTGTATATGTATTATTTTTAGGATGTTATGTTTCCTTGGTGCATACACAATGAGCCTGAAATCCTGTAGGAATGTGTTTAATTTGAAAGTTCTATCCTCTGGGCCTGGTTAATTCAAATACGCGGCTCAGAACAGTGCTGCAGTGCCGGCAAGAGTGCGGGAATGGCGAGTCGTCTGCAGGCAGCAGCAGCCAGCCTGGTGACAGCCCCAGGGCTGCGATGCCTGTGCCGAAAGGGGCCAGCATCCGGAAGGTCCCCTTGCTGGAGCTACTCTGCCCACTCCTTTGCTCTGTCAGCAAATGAGCATTTGACCAGCTTTGCTTCCCTCTGTGTCCTTTTTCCAGCGTCTCATAATTGCAGTCTTCCCAGGTACTCATTTATCCGGTGGCACGGTATGGAGCAGTGAGCTGCTTCACTTCGTTGTTGGTGATACGATGCCCTAGACAGGCTTCGGAGAGGGTTTGTTGGTGTCTGTTAAAGCTGGAAAAAATTGAGCTGCGGCCAGTATTAACCCCCACCCTATTTTTTCAGAAGACGGAAAGAATACGCTTGCTGAGTCCATCCTAGTCTGAGAGCAGTGAGCTCTGTTTGCGTCGGTAGGAATGCGGGAGCCGAGGAGTTCCAGCGTGCAGCCTGCTGGAAGGCGCTGCTGGCTCGTGGGCCGCAGCGGGGAACGGGCTGTGTGACGGGGGCTGAGGGGAGAGAAATGAAAGGCATTTTTTATAATACCCTGGGCAGCATACGCAGGATGTTATGTCTGGCTTGGACGGGGCTGACGTGGTGCCTCAGATTTTTTTTCTCATCATGCTGGAAAAATAGATATAAGGGAAATACAGAGATAGAAATGGAACAAAATTAAAATGGAAAGCAAGCTTCGTATTTCACAGTGAATAATTTGCAGCATCTTTGTTCAAAGAAATTGGAATGTCACTAGATCTAGGAAGCAAGCGGCATCAAATTTTCTGTAGATTTGTAGTCCAGCTGAATACCCAGATTATTGCAGCCCCATTCTGTGACTTGGGGAAAGGCGTGGTTGCGGGCAGGTGTGGGGTGGGCTTGGGAGATGCCTCCAAGCAGCCCAGCTAAAGGAGAATTCCAGGTGTGTGTTAGAACAGAGGGGACAGTGGGGTGGAGAAAAGGGATGAGAAAACACTTGGCTTCTAGTTGGCGAAGGAACATCTCCGGGCTTGTGCACACCGGGGCAGGAAGGGAAGGTGTTAGCTCCTTCCTGACAAGGGGATATGTGTTGAGTGGCGAGTCGCGTGTCCTTTTCTCCAAGTGCCTCGGGAGGGTGGAGTGGGTCTTATGACTTTTCCATAGCTGCTCATGAGCATCTAGAGCTTACACTTGCTTCCTTTCCAGGAAGGGGATGTGGTCAGATTTTTCTCTGGTCTCTGATGCTAGGCCTGCTTTCAATTCCAGTCAGCACTCAGACTGGTACCCTGCTTGGAATAAGTCTGTCTTCCTTGGCTTTCCTTATGGCCTGATGTAAGACGGATTTCCTTTCTGTTGGAAATCTACGTACACAGGCTCTGTGCAGTCCTTGCCTTCCATGGAGTTTGCCAGTCGCACCCCAAAATGTAGGCTCTCTGTTTAGAAACAAAAGTGTTTAAAAGCGAAGAAGTATGTGGATGTGGGGGAAATCCCACTCAGTGCTACGTACCTGATCAGCGACTGCAGGCTGTCACCTGCCTCATTTACTTTGGTATATTAATAATGCAGGTCCCCGAGGCTGACTGTTGTCTCTGGAATCTGCGATCTGCAAGTGCTTTTCTATTCCAATGAATTCAGTAATCAGAGCCCCACTGGCAGGGCCAGTGCCAAGCAGCCCCTGACTTAAAAAAGATAAGCCATGCGTTTTTTTCTTCCCCTCCTCCCCCCCCTTATTTAGGCCGAGCCTTACATTGCCCAGGATTTTTTGTGTCCCTACTGTTGACTTTCATCTACAGTTCAGGTAACACACGAAGGCTTTATTTCATTGTTTTAAATATTAAGCGACAGAAGAGAGTTAAACAGCCATGCCGTTGTATCTGCATCTTGCGTAAAAGGGAAGTGCTTTGTCTGAAGGAAGAATGGACAAAATGCTTATTGGAGTTTATTGCGTTCTACAGCTTTCAGGAGTCGCAGGGAAAGAGCTACTCCTCCCGCTTCCCTAGGAGCGTACACTGGGATTTCCAGCTCAAATTTATTTTGCTGAGACTTTGGAGTCAAGTTTTGATACATAGTTTTTGATGTAGGACCTAATTAGGCCCTACACATCTTAGTACGTTTTGCTACATCTGCATTAAAGATGGTATTGCATATATTTGCATACAATTTACATTTAAAAGTTAGCCATGCTGTGTGCAGTAATCATTTTAACCAGGTACCTTTGACAGTCAATATTGTAAATAAGCATACAAAATACCTGGGGTCTGTGGGAATAAGCGTACAAAAAACTATGGGTGCATGCAGTCTTCTTAAGCAGTCCTGAGAAATTTGATTTTCTTGTTTAGCACCACAAGTTTGATGGGGTCTTTACCACAAACAAGTGATGAAGAGGAGCTCGAAGATCAGAGTTCCTGCTTTAGCTAGAACCTATGTGTGCCAGACTCTGTCAAACCGTTCCAACGCTCACCAAAACCGACCCCAGAGCTTGTGCGTATACGGTCTGCCGCAAGTGCATCGTCAGTCGGGATGCTCAGATGTGGCCATTCGTTTCTGGGACTTCAGCTTGGTCCCAGTCTGAATCGAAACGGTGGCTGAACCCCACATCTCTGGCAAGGTCTGAGGTTACTGGATTTTAGTTCTGGCGCGTTACAGATTGTTAGTTCACTAATTTGTTTTCAGAAGTGCTGCTAATGGTCAGTGGTGGAAAATCCTGAGGTCTTTTCGGTATTTTCCTGTGGAAGTGTACTGGATTGTTTGATTTCTCATTTATCTCAGATGAGAAAAGGAATCTACAAGTGCCAGGAAGTCAGCAAAAGAAACAAAGCGAGTTACCCTGTGGGGCAAAGGCTCTGTGTGCGCTGCCGCTTCGGCCAAGCATTTAGCCTGAGAGATGCAGGCTGACATCTTCAGCCGGCGATGTAAAGCACACACCAGCAGAAGTGTCTATGTTTTCCTCGGCAAAACTCAGTTGGTATTTTTTTTCATTGCTTAGCGGGATCAATGTTTCTTATTTCGTGATTATGATGATGTCAAAACCTTTTCAGAGTATCTTAAAAGAAGCATGATAAGAGCTTGGAGTCAGCTGGTGCTTAGGCTAGTAAAGATCCGGCGGAGGCACATTCTTTTTAGACAGACTTCAGATCTGATTCTCTGAGGTGGAAACTAGGAGTTTGACTTTAGTGCTACAGAGGAGTTGCATAAACCACCAGAGCCAGACGTTAATTTATGTCTCGGCAGTTAAATAACAGGAAAAAATCAAGGATGACTAAAATCTTCTATAATCTCTCATCTGCAGGCAAATAATTTTACTTCTTTGCATTTACTTATCTGGCTGCTTTCATCGGTGCAGACATCACAGGCAGCTGACATTTGGCAAGCTGGCAAGCTGATGAATTAGGATTAGATTTTGCAATATTGAAGTTAGCTGGAGTCTTTCCATTGTCTTGGGCAGATGCCTTAGAAACACGTTGCGCCGTTAGGTCGGGAGCAGAATGAATCCTCCCTCCCGCAGTATGGCCAGCTGAGCGCAGAGGGGTGCTAAATTGTGCAACTGCTTAAACTTTGTGTCCCCCGTCTCTTTAGTCTGCTTCTGCTACGCACTGAGCAGGGTTAGGTGAGAAGCTGGGAGTTGGCGTAGGGTTGGTGTAGCAGCATGAAACGAGCCGAGCCGGTGCAGCCGGTGCCGCGTGGCATCTGCCGGGGGATGTGGCGCCGGAGCTGCTGGCGTTGCATTAACCGCTGCGGTACAGTGTAGCCAAAGGGGGTGAGCACGGCCGTGCTGCCCGTGGAGTGGGACCCGCTGCCGCTCTGTCCGCAGTGCTGTGTCAAATCGAGTTCATTTCGTGTTAATAAACACAATAACGTAGACAAAAGTACTTTGGATTGTCAGTGACATTAATGTTTACATCTCAATGAGCACGTGTGAGTCGAGATTTGCAGCAAGGTAAATGCTTCAGAAATACCTACGTTAAGTAGGGTTTTAGCCTGTTTAGACCTCCAGTTCCTTCCTGCTCCACACTGCGCTGCAGGTACTCTGAGGATGCTACAGCGCGTGTGTGAGGTGCACAGTACCTGCTTTGCCTTTACAAGTCTGGGGCAGCACACCGGTGTGAGACTCGACTTGGCCCCTGGATCTCTAATCTGCTTCTGTGGCTGTGGGAAAACCTGCCTGAAAATGGCTGGATTTGCTCCCAAAAAAGAGACTGCATTGTGTTTAAGTAATTTAAATCTGTATTAACTTGGTGCTTCCTGACATTCACAATTCTTTTAATAACATCATCTCATCCAAGGCAATCAAAGAGCTTTTTCCATAGGGGCCCTTTTCAGACAAAAGGCTTTCAGAGCAGCTTCTCTGTAAGTGCGTTCTACATCATATGAATTCTGTAAAAATAAGTTCTGAAAATGATTTTCATATCTGCTTAGTAAAATAAGAGCTTAGTTTCAAAAACCATGAACTCTGAAGTGTCCCCTCCTTAGGGAGCGCTCTTCTGAGGTAACATTTCTGCTTTTATACTTAGACAGGCATTCTAATTATCTGGATGATGATAATGAATGTGTTGCTTATAACCAATTATATGAGGGTTGAAAAAGCTGGAGGGTGATTGTGGATCCTGCTCTTGTCTTAAATGATGAGAAACTAAAACATAAGAGGAGATTGCAGAAAATAGAGCATAAAGAATTAATATTTTACTAATGAAAATCTTCCAGATTAAGCACAAAAAGGAGAGGGAAAAGGAAAAGAAACTCCCACAGTAAACAAGTGGTACTAAAACAAGTGAGAGATTTGAATCCAACTCGGAGCGCTCTATGTATAATTGATTATTAGAATTTATTTTGATTGTGCTGCTGTCTTTTCTTTGTACTACCAAAGCTTAACTGCACTGTAAAATTTGTCAGGAAGGAGTTGAACAGCTTTTGGATTTCTTTCAGTCCACATAAATACAAAATGGTTGTGTTTTTTTCACCTGGGGAGTTTTTTTTTGGACTGTTAGTTAACAGGAGTGGGCTATCGCTGTTGATAGCAGCTATAAATAATTAGTTACACTGGCATGTAAATCTTCATCCTTAAAGATCAATTTTAGCAACCCCCTGAAATCAATTAACTCTTCATAATATGCAAATATCGCTTAAGGCTGTCAGCAGGCTCAGGCAGGCGGCATGTACAAGCCGACGCTTCCTTCGCTTTTTTCCCTCCTTCCTGTTTTTAGTGCTGCAGTGTGGCTGGGAGGATTACAAGTATAAACTTCAGACCTTGGTCTAGGATTTAAGAACTGGTAGTGAATCCCCCAGAAGAGAGGATGAGGTGATTCCCAGAAGCAAAATTTTTGCCGTTTGGAGTGGACAAAATTAGGATCTATTAAAGTCGTTCTATGGAAGGACAGAATATATGGGAGAGAAGGGGAGATCCCCTCCAGCCTCAGCTACCAGGGGGTTCTGTGGCCGGTAGGATGCTCGGGGGCTGCAGCAGTGACACAAGAAGAGGCCGAGCGAGCTGGGTGTGTTCAGCCTGCTCAGGAGGAAGGGAGGAGGGTGTAGTTCGGGGTGGGATCTCACTGCATTCTTCAGCTTTTGTGTAGAGAAAAGAAGCAAACTTTTCTCAGCTACATGTACAACAAAAGGGCAACAGGCAGCAGTTTGTGCCTGTTGTGAGGGCAATTCCTGCTGGGTACGGGAGTGGCCAGGCACCCGCACAGGTTTCCTGGAGAGGGTGGTGGGTCTGCATCCCGACAGACATCCAAATGTGGCTGGCTGTGGCCCTGAGCAGCCTGAGCTAGCTTTGGATTTAGCCCAGTCTTTACTGGCCTATAATGAAACACAGGTTTTCTTCTTACAATTGTTATAAATGACATGCAACATTTTTCAATGTCGCGTGTCTCTTTGTGAACATAAACCACCGTTCCTACTGCAATCTATTTATTAGTGGGTTTTGTTTGGGTTTACCACTAAACAGCCTTTGGCATTTAATAGCAAAGGAATGTTGTATCACATGCGCTTCCAAATGTTGGAAATACGGTGGCATACGTGCTTTTAGTGCATTTTTTAAGAATTACTATTAGCTTTTAAAAGGCAGTGTTTTGGAATTGCAAGGAATGATGCACAAAATCTCATCAATCTTTTCTATTAATTTCATGCACAATGTATAAATCGTTCGGAAGTGATGCTGTTATTTTGTAATTGTACTGCTTGGCTCTTACTCGTGTAAACAGAGAACTACGTTTGTCCAAAACAGTTACTTTGAGCTTTGGGCAATTAACATACGGCTTGTCAAATAGGTGTTCAGAAATCTTTAGCATATTGTCTCTAATGCAGTTTGATGTGCACTTCATACTGGGTGAAAAATGAAATTGGCAGTGTATTTGGTCAATCTCCCCAGCATGCAGATCTCCGCTTGCTGCTGATAGACGTGTCTGTGGAGGGGGCCGCAAGCAGCACATGCAATGTTGCTGTAACAAAGTTAGAGAAGTCTCTGTGATGCTTTGCTCTTAAATTGATGCTCTGGAGCAAGGGAAGCAGGCTAAGCTGGGAACTTGCGAAGTACTTGGCGGCCTGCCCGTTGTAAGTCAGGCAGTATTTTAGAAACTGGTTGAAACAAGGAGGTTTTACATAGCTGTTTTCTACTTGCAGCTGTTTAATGCTCAAAATTGCTCTATGTTTAGCTGTGTAGATTAGGGTTCAAAACCAAATCGTTCTAAAATTTAACATGGAAAGGAAATGGGTTACGAAATGGAGCTCAGGAAATGGGAACGCTGTCAGTTCACTGCATCTGTTGGTCAGTCACCCAGGTGAGGCCTCGGAACACGTTTTGGTTCCTAGCACGCGGCAGTTGCATATGCAGACATTGTTACTGAAAAGCTCCAAGGAAGACGAGCTAGCAGCATTTACAGTTCGTGTGTTGGTTAATTTGCCTGCTTTTATTTCTTTTCCTCCAGATTGTGCAATTCATAAACTAGTAAGCTCTCCATCATGGTCTGGCCTGGTATAGCCGTCTCTTGCAAAGTGCATCGGCAAATATATCAGAGTGCAAGGTCAGTCACGCTGGCAAAGGGGGCTGGCGGGCTGGCACTAGGGGGTCTGCCTGCACGCACAGCAGAGGTACCTGTCCTCCTCCTCGGGCTTTGGAGGAACTTCGGTTTTCATTGTCAAGTGCAGACCTTAACAGCACAAAGCACATTTCTACCTTTCTATATCTGTTGTTTAATGAAGAGGACTTGTGAGCAGATTCTGCTTTGGCAGAACACGAACAGAGTCAAGACAGAGATGGATGCATTGGATCTTTTCAATCTACTTCTGTTCATCGTGTCTTGGTATTCTGTATTTGGTCTTACAGCTCCTGTGTAGGCTTGGAGCTTTGAAAAAGGCCGTGTAATAATTTTATCATCATTTTATCCTGTTATCTAAAAAAGACAGAGAAACTGTGGCAAAGGGCATGGACTTAACCATGAATTAATTTATTACGCTACAGTTATGTTTGAAGTATGTTCGCTGCAGTAACAGACTGGTACTGAGGTTGTGCTTTTACACAGCTCATCAGGAAGCCGTGGGTTAAGAAGCTGTGCTCACTGTGCATAGTGTTGTGCAAAATTCAACAGTATGAGCCTTTTGGCACTGCAGACAGTTTACTTGTGCATTTTGCCCGTGTTTTTGGTGTGTGCATCAGTCTTACTAACATCAGTTTGGAGCTGGTCTGAAAGAACTCTGCCTGATCTGTGCACCTTACATTGGCCGTAGGGCCTCTTCCAAAGCAGTGTCTGGACTGATGCTTGTTGAGGCATTTGCAGGCATTCAGGATTATGCAGAAGCACAGGTAGCCTTGAGGAGGAGAAAAGGTCACAAGCTTACTCTACAAAACAAGAAAAAAAATTTTTTTGCTTGTTAAAATAATTACCTTCATATTTCTTTATTAATGGATGTAATATCTTCTGTGTTGAACAGCAAATTAATCTTTTGTCTGTCACGAAACACTGTTAATCTATGTAATGGAAGAAAATTTCTGAAACGGAGAAGGAATGAAGGTTGTTTTCTTGTGTGTTATGAAGTGAGTGTCTGTGAGACCTTGAGAAGGGTTGAAGAAGTCCCATGTTTTGTCCTGTGACATCTATGAAGCAGGCTCCTTCAGGTCAGGCATCGTACAGAGCACTGGGACGTGGCCGTGCACAGAGGATTCTGTGATCTGCGTCCGTGTAGAAGAGGCAGCCTACAGACCTCCTTGTCAGCATGGATGGAACACCGCACAAACTGCCTGAAGGCAGAGTGTGACAGAATATCACAAGCAAGTAAACGTTGTGCGCTGGGGGGAAGCAGGGAAGGGAAGTTCTGGTAGAAAGGAGGAAGATCATCAGTGACCTGAATGATGGGACAGAGTGCACCGTCAGCAAGTTTGCTGATGACACAAAACTGGGAGGAGTGGCAGATACACCGGCAGGCTGTGCTGCCATCCAGCGAGACCTGGGCAGGCTGGAGAGTTGGGTGCAGAGGAACCTGAAGAATTCAACAAGGGCAAGTGCAGGGTCCTGCACCTGGGGAGGAACAACCCCACGCACCAGTACAGGCTGGGGCTGACCTGCTGGAGAGCAGCTCTGTGGAGAGGGATCTGGGTGTGCTGGTGGACGACAAGGTGACCATGAGCCAGCAGTGTGCCCTGGCTGTCAAGAAGGCCAGTGGTCTCCTGGGATGCATTAGGAGTGTGGCCAGCAGGTCGAGGGAGGTTCTCCTTCCCCTCTGCTCTGCCCTGGTGAGGCCCCATCTGGAGTACTCTGTCCAGTTCTGGGCTCCCCACTTCAAGAAAGATGAGGAGCTACTGGAGAGAGTCCAGCGGAGGGCTACGAGGATGA
>Ga0065711_1036466_pt1 | contig 20953 bp, 19 predicted proteins | sample Hoacrofraction12_FD_59098 | JGI IMG/M metagenome (GOLD analysis project Ga0065711, IMG submission 59098) | Hoatzin crop microbial communities from Cojedes, Venezuela - Epithelial fraction 12 v2 (version 2) | ecosystem: Host-associated > Birds > Digestive system > Esophagus > Crop | place...
GCTTCTCTCTCTCCATGGGTCCACAGGTCCTGGCAGGAACCTGCTCCAGCACGGGCTGCCCACAGGGTCACAGCCTCCTTCAGGCATACATCTGCTCTGGCATGGAGTCTTTCACAGGCTGCAGGTGGATATCTGCTCCATCATGGACCTCCATGGGCTGCAGGGGGACAATCTGCCTCACCATGGTCTTCATCACGGGCTGAAGGGGAAAAATCTCTGTTCCGGTATCTGGAGCACCTCCACCCTCTCCTTCTTCACTGGCCTTGGTGTCTGCAGAGTTGTTTCTCCCGCATAGTCTCATTCCTCTCTCTTTCAACTGTCGTTTCACTGCAGGTTGTTTTTTTTTTCCCTTTCATAAATATGTTACCACAGAGGTGCTACCACTGTCACTGATCGGCTTGGCTTTGGCTCGCAGCAGGTCCGTCTTAGAGCTGGGCTGGCATTAGCTCTATCAGAACATGGGGCAAGCTTCTCGCAGCTTCTTACGGAAGCCACCTCTATAGCCCCCCTGCTACCAAAACCTTGACACGTAAACCCACAACAGACACAAACCTCATTTATTGCTTATGTGTAGTGTAGTTTGGCTATTGTATCTTTGCTTTTCCATTGAGTTCTTTTCTGGTCCTGGCCTTTTAATTTCATCTCTTTGTTGCATAGCCTCTACTGCTGACAACATTTAGTCTCTGAAATGACATTTCAGAGCGTTCATTCAGTTTAAGCCCTCAAAAGCTGTCATTAACACAGGAAGACCAATCAAGGAACTATAGCATATCCCTCAGTAACCTCATTTTTTGGTTTCTTTATCATAAGCACTTTGTACTGATCACTCCATGCCCTGAAACACAAACAAAAGCTTATCCACAGGGACACAGTATCAGTAACTGGTGTTTCTCTTTTCAGCTTCATGTGCCACAGTTCTTTGATTATGTTTTGTATAGACTATGACTGTTGCTAATGAAGCCACAAGCAGATCCTATGGGCCATCAGCCTCAGCTAACTTTAATGGATGGGATCATTGGAACAGGCTGCCCAGGGAGGTTGTGGAGTCTCCTTCTCTGGAGATATTCAAGACTCGTCTGGACGCGGTCCTGTGCAGCCTGCTGTAGGTGACCCTGCTTCGCCAGTGGGGTTGGACTAGATGACCCACAGAGGTCCCTTCCAACCCCAAACATTCTGTGATTCTGTGATTAAAAAAAAACCCCCACACTTTTTGGTCTGTATCACTTCCATAATACTTTAAGCTACTTATTTTAATTTTTAATATTAAATATAATAATCTAGTTTTAATATACTTATTTAACATTTAATATATTTGCAAATGTATGACACAGTCTTACATATGCATTGTTCAGAACCGGAAAAAAAATTAAGCACAAGAGAGGCCTCAGACACCCCAGAAGGTATCTCAGCAGTCTGGGTAGTTTTCTGGATAGCTGCTGTAACTCTGTTCTAATCTATGCAAATTTTGGGCACAGAATGCCCAAAACTGTTCTTCTCAAATTTGAATTCCTCTGAGGTGGATGCAGAAACAGTGTTCCAACATGCACTGAACAGCCTGTTATTCTTCAAAGGACTGATAAAAGTGCAGATTCATAATTATACCTTTTTCTTTTTAGAGCACATTTCCATAGCAGCAACAGAACAGAACTTACCAATAAGGAAGCTAATCTAAATCATTACTAGAACTGGCAAAATAGCTTTGCAGACACGAAAAGTCAAGAATTTACGTGGACAAAATAACTCACGGTAAGTCAGCTTCCAGTTACTACTCAAATTCTCTCAGGTCCATTGGATATCAGCTGCATAATCCACATGCATCTCCTCCCCTCCTTCCCCTCCTGATTTTCTGCTGTCTCTTGACATTCAAAGTACGGCACTGAATAAAAGCAATCTTACCCATTATTAGCCTGGCATCTTCTTGTAAAAAACACATTTTGGCAAAAATAGTAGACCTTCCAGTATTCAACTCCTCCTACTCAGTGGTAGAATAAATACTTAATATTAATCCTTAATATAACAGATTCTCTTCCTATGGTTTATCACTGCGTTGGAGCCAGGACTTGTATTTCACATTGAAAATAAAGTGCTGACCCAAGAGAGGGGGCTATAGATTTCTCGTTGTGGGAAAGGAGGAAATCAAGGAAGAGAAAGGAGCATGATTTAACAAGTTAGATGACTAAATCCATCCCTAAAATAGCTCTACTGAAGGCAAAGGGGCTATTTCCAGAAAGGATGAATTCAGGCCAGAAATATCAGTTATTGGATTGCATTAGCAAATAGAGCTTTACAGCAGGGAAAATTGCTTGGATCCACAGCAGGGAACAGAAATGAAATAGATGTTTTTCAAGGCCACCGCTTCAGCCTTCCATGATGAACTTGGGACATAATCTGCCTGCAGTGTTCCTGCTGGAGTGACTCCCATCACCTGTCTGGATAAACAAAGCAAGGGAAAGGACAAAAGGACAAAGTGTCCTATAAAGAGATTAAGTGGTGGAAATGGGGGGTGAGGGGAGGATTGAGAATGCCTGGCTAGACAGTCTTAGAGCCAGCAGATCAGACAATAACTCAGGCAAATGCATTGCCCTCCTCTCCAGTAACGCGAGGCTGTGGTCAGAAACAGATGAGTTGCCACATTCAAGGAAGAATAGGGAAAGTGTTCAAACACCTTTTCCATGCTAAAACCAAAACGGCTGGGATAGAAATGATGAAGCAGGTAGGGAAAAGCACCACTTTAAAAACGGTGCTGAGCTTGACTTACTAACTCTACCACAAAAGATCTCCTCAAGGGAACTTTGTATATTGTACCAGAAAGGGGGGATCACAAGCTGTAAAACTGCAGGTACCAATGGTGCCAGTAAGCGCTGGATAGCTGCTGCTCTTCGATTACTTTCTGCTGCAGTTCTGTTTATAAACACTGACAATTCAGGACATTTTCTTTATTTGTTTTCAGTCAGTACCACCCAATTAGAAAAAAAGGGGCAATGTGTATCATGTGTTCAGAATTCACCCCAGTACTGCCAAGGCTCCCAATTTCCTCTTTCTAAAATACAAAATAATACACTTGCAGACCAAACAGCAGTAACGACTGCAGAAAAATGGGATTAAACAAAGTGTAAGGCACGATCTCTGCCAGAAATTTTGCATAGTATAAGTGACAAGACAGAAGAACACTCAAATGAGTTATCTTCCTGTCTTTTATGTGTAGGGGAGAAAATAAATCCTTAAAATAATCTACACAGAGACGTATTTGGAGAGAGAACTAAGTTGTGCATTCATTTATGAATTGATCATCAGGCTAAGTATTTACTGTAGAAGTTTTGCCTTGTGAGAAAATTGAACTCGGCCTGCTTGACTCAATTTCTGATTATAACAGAAAGACAATTCAAACTTTTCAAGGAGCACGAGAGAGCTTGTAGAAAAAAAATGTACCATAAAAATAAGAATAATATATGCTCATGTGAAAACATGGCTTCAAAGCTACCCGGAAAATAACACTGTTTAAAAAAAATAATAATCAAAAAACTAAGTACATGTTCAGTAACTCTTCACTACAATGTCCCAGGATGTCCAACAGTTATTACACCACTTCTATGAATATACAAAATTCAACTACATAGTAGGGATATATATCAAATAAATCCCCTGGTAATATTACATTGAGAAATGTGATTTATCATTACCATTTTTAAGGAACCAAAAACACTTGTTACACATAACAAGGAACAAAGATTAATATATACTCTAAACTGACAACCTTGGAAGTATATACACATTAGACAGTGATTTGAACAGAATAAAATCTCAAAGAAATATACATATAGAGGAAGGGTAACTCAATACTGAAAAAATACATCTAGTCGAATTCGAATAAGATCTGATTATTTTGGAAATCAACTCTTCAATCAAGAACCAAAGATCATCAAAACAGACAATTACTATTTGATATAAATCTAAAACCTCATAAATACGAGACACGTTGTGTCACTAAAGTATAAAACCCTAAAAGATAGAAGATCTGTTTCTATACACACTATATCTAGAATCTATCTGACACTAAATCTAGAAAAGGCAAGTGGGAAGAAGTCATAAGTAACCTTGAAAGTATTCTACTTTTATTTAGTATTGAAAGTTCCTTATTATGTCTTTTCTGACTGCATCAGAAAAAAAAATATTTTGAAAATAAACTCATTAGCATTTGAAATATTTCCTGTTTCCTAGACCTGCAGCATAAGGCAATCCGTGGGCTTATGCTGCGTAATATGTGCACAATTTGCAAAAACAATATCAAATATACTACTAATATACGAATATAATATAAATCATAAAAGCTACTTATAAAATATTGACAAAATGCAGGTATTGAGCACAAATTTGGCTTCACATAAAATTCGGTGCACAGCTAGCATTCTCCAGTGCATGCAACATTTTTTTGTTGCATAGTTCTTGAATCAAAGAATAGTAAAGATATGCATCTTGCTACAACTCTGTTCTGCTTTCACTGAAACCTTTTCGGGAAAATATCTCCAAGAACTCTGCAATATTTAATCAGGTCAACCCAACTACATTCACACAAGGTAACACTTGCTGTAAACGAGGAAACAAAGGCACACAAAGGCTTCTAAATTTAGACACCACACTAAACATTTAGGCATCTTACAGGCTAAATCACCAGAAATGCAGCTGTATGGTTTTATTTTAAAAACAGCTCTATGACTGTATACTTGCGTACCTTACATCATCCTGCAGCTAGTAGTCTGCTCCTCTGGATCAGTCCGGGTTGCATGTGGTGACCGAATGAAGTGTTCAAGTAGAGGACTGAGGAGAAACTCATGAGAGTAACTGAACTGCCTAACATCCCAGATCAGTTTTCTCACCTAACCTCAGACAGATTTTGCATGGGAAGCCTCAGCTAATCGTTCTCTTCTGCTTATTTATTCTAAGCAGACCACTTCGTACAGGTCCCCACCAAATATGAGAGCTAGTGAGGGCTTCCAGCTCTTACTGCAGGATGGTGTATCCCGGTCACGTACAGAGTATCAGGACGTGAAAGTAGTCTGGTACCTAACTGGGAGATACCCATAACTGCAACTTACACCACTGGGTAATTTAAGGTGCTCTGGGTTCAGGTGGAAGAGGAAAATGAATCATTGAAGCTAGTATTCTGATTATGCTGTAGGACTTCACCCTGCAAAAACATGCTGCTTACTGAGTGTCTAAAGAAGAGAAATAAGCCAATACTAATGGTTGTTACTAATTAGATTTTTAAAGAGCTCACTGAGAATTTGCAGCTAAAAATTACTATGCCAAACTCCAAAGAACTGGCCATATTTTAACCGCTTGACTGTGTGGCTGAAGCAGACAAAAATAGTCTTAAAATGTGGCATAATTATTTGGCTGTGCTAGTAGCTACTACTCAATGTTAATTATGCATTAAAAGCTAAGAGTGTTATTTATCACTGTTCCAGGCAATATTTATTTATAATATGTGCTCAGGCTTTCTGACAGAAGGCTACCTTATATATGCTCCATAATTAAGGGGTAGGAAAGAGGTCCTCAGATTTCATGTGTATGTATAGCTCTGATTTATTCCTGTATGGTAAATATAAGCAGTCACTCAAACTCATTTTTGGATCTAGAAGATGTTCAACCACCAATTAAAAGAGCAAGTTGACATGTAAATCTGCTATGCAACTGACACCAACTTTGAACACTCCTAAGAAAAGAGTATGTATGAAATACCTCCAACACCTTCCCCCTCACTGAATTTCTCAGGAAGTTACATGAAGCTCTGCAATGAATTCATGCAGCCATCAGCAAACACATCTTTTCACAATGTAATTTCACAAAAGACAGGGGATTAACAAAACCAAAACTGCTGAGTTTGATTTATTTTTTTTTTACCAAGAACTTGTTCCAGATCACTGTGAGCCATAACTAACCAATCACTAAATTTCTTTATCAAGATCCTGTGAATGTAATACTGCAAGTATTGCCACAGTGGCAAGCTCTAAAGTTCATTCTGCAAAGACCTGCTTTCCAGCATACTGTGACACAGTAGCAGACAGCAATACCAATTAACTATCCTAAATTCTATATAACGCTTGTTCTTGGGTAATAAAGTCAGAAAGAAGCATAACGGCGTAACATGCAGCAAGGTCTATTGGCTATTGTTCAAATTACATTTGACACAACAGCATTCCAGAGGGCTCTTTGGGGGAGACAGCAGAGAAGGGGAGAATTAAAAGGTTGAAAGACTAACAGATGTGAACATTTGAGAGCATATATTTTCAACACCATATTCAGGGGCACTGCATCAAAACTATGAATTCATAGTAATCCAGAAGCAGGCAAGTCTGGGCAGGAAGTATGTGGGCAGGAATTAGATATAATACAATTTTAAGTTGGCAAGAATTGTACACATAACTAAATTACTATCCATTCAGTCAAGATCAGATAGCTCATAAGAAATTTAGAATCAACACAAATTAACCAGAAATAGCCCTTTAGATTTGTTCTGCACATGAAAGGAACACATTTAAACCGCAATTCAGATGGTTTCAGACTCCTGCAGGCCACTACTTTCGAACTTAGGAAAACCAACAAATAGTCTGACAAAAGATAACAACAAACCTCTGTTTCTTTTTTGCCATAAACCTACCCAACTCAGAACTGAGAGAAAGAATCCTGATTTTCAACCAGTTCTCAGTTACAAGTGTTCCTGGTCACTTCTCCATTATTCAACCATGCTCATCTTTTTGCATATGTCTACTCCTACAGAACCTATATCTTTGAAGGAATAGCTACTGCTGTTTGTGAAGTTCCTGAAACAAAATTAGTAGAGAAGGACAGCACATACCTCCTTCCCTTTCCTTTAACACAAGACTTTGCACTGTAACTCTCTTAAAATCTGTTTTCACATCACGCCTCTACCTCTGGCTGCCCTTCATTGTCAGGATGGGTTAATAACCTGTCAAAGGGCAATACACTCCACTGTTCTTCTGCTCCAGGCTTTACTGGAAGACTACCTAGATTTGGGTTTGCTAAGGTTACTCTGAAAGGACAGGGAAAAGTTTATTCTCTATCTTTTTTTTTTTTTCCCCTCATGCTGCTGTTTCCATGAGTAATATAACCCTTGCCACTATTTTATAGTGAAACCTTCTCAGCAGACCTCTCTAACCTCTCTTTTTTACACAGAGAAGCAAAATGACTGTGATGGGACAGCTGAGACAGCATTCTTCTAGTTTCTCATGCCAAAGTATAAATTGTAAGGACTCAAACTGAGCAGCTTGCAATACTGAGGGAAAGTATGTTATTGCATCAAACCCCATCATAAAGTAAGCAGATTAGAAATACTGGAGTCTAAGCAAACTTGAAATCCTTGCTGGCTACCTCATTGCCCACAGGACTTCCAAGGCAGCTCAGGTAAAACAGCTATCCTTGCAGTCTCCAAAATCTCTACCTGTAATAATTTTCCTCTCATGAAGATTAGCATGTTTTTGTTAATAATAACAAGTTAAACCTCCCTGCAGAATCACAGCCTCTCATCTATCACACTCCAACCTGCATTTACTGCATGTACGTCCTCTTTTTCATGTTTAGATGAAAAACTACATTTAGTTGGGTTTTTTTCCTATCACACCATGCACAGATTCACAGGAAAGATTTCAGTGTCCTTTGCATACTACAAAAAGGGAGTGATACCATCTCCAAATAAGATATTGTGAATTTAACAAAAGATAAGGAAGTAAAGACCTTGACTCTGAATATGAGGTGGTAGGATAAATGCAACTTGCACATCCAGTTAAGAGGCCAGTTTGAAAAGGTGCTGCAAATGCAGTTCTCATTAGGTATGGCTAGAACTTTAGATGTTCAGCCTCATCAGCCAAACTCGAAGATGTTTAAAAAAAAAAGGCCACTACAATGTCAACAGAAATATGCTATCCAAGTTGCTGATCTTGACAGAGTTGCGTAACAGTACCACACACATCACTGACATCAAGTAATGTATGAATAAAAATGTCATTCAAAAAGCCTTCCAAATCTACCCTTTTAAAGTAGGCTTTCAAACGCAAAGCATGTACCATGAGGCACTGAATTATTTTTCCACTTTGGAAGATGTAAAACATGCAGAGCACTAAAAATAAAATACCTCTGCACTTGGATTTCTTTCTCCCCAATCTTTTGGATGAAAAATGTTGACCAAAGAGAAAAAAAATATTACCCTACCATTAGCTCTATAAAACTTCTATGGTAGCCGTAATAAACAAAGAACTACATTAATATAACCACAGATCTATGCAACTTACAACTCTGCTTCACCCGACATTCAAATTCCAATTCACAAACATAGGTGAATTTAATCTCACCTCTTGGCTAATCTTCCCACTGAGACTTTTAAAATGGAAATGACTGTTCTGACCTATCTTTCCAGATGTCTCCTGTCCTGGCTGCGGCCAGGACAGGGCTAATTTTCAACGGAATCCAGGAAAGGGGCACAGCAGGGCGGGCTGACCCCACCTGGGGGTATTCCATACCATGTGCCGTCATGCTGGGTTCCGGTGGGGGGGAGCTGGGCGGGGGGAACTCACTCGCAGCTCGGGAGAGTGCGGCAGCAGTCTGGTCCGGGAAAGCGGTTCTCTGGGTTGTGTGGTTTGTGTTGTGTTTTCTCCTTATCTGTATCATTGTTGTTCCTGTTCCCTTTGTTTGCTGTTCTGTTAAACTGCCCTTATCCTGACCCACCAGTTTCTGCCTGTTTCTTTCCATTCTCCTCCGCACCCCAGCAGGGGGAGAGGCGGCCATGTGGCGCTTTTGTTGCTGGCCACAGCCCAGCCATAACATAGACTCAACTAAATAGCAGTTAGCTTGTGTCCTTCAGCCATAAGTCACATAAAGAGGTAAGAGGGAAAAAGACCTTTCTTGATCCTCAGCTGTGACTCAAGTTTAAAGAGAACCTAGGAAATTCAAGTTCCTCAAAATTCTTCCATGCATTGGAACTGGGAGTGGAAATGATATAGAAGAACATAAATTATTTTTCAGTGACATCAGCAGAATTAGATAATGAAAGAAGTATAGTAAAATGCTTTCCCAAAACAAGAGAATTTGCTTTCTTCATTCCTAGAGAGGTGTTTGGGGATGTTAGGTGTGCAGACATCTCCTCCAGCCGCTCCGGGATCCCTGCTGCCCTGCTGCTGGAGCTCAGCCCAGTTTCCAGAGACCCAGGTCTTTGCCCAGGCTGAGGGACATGGTTGACGCTTTCCCTTTTGCAGGTTCAACCACACACAGGACTCACACTAAACACAAGCCCAGACAACTTCTTGATTTGGCAGAGGCAGAAGGTCATTAGTGCAGCATATACACCACACTCTCCAGGTTCACAAGCATGTGCACATTCGCAGAGTCCCCAAGCACCAGCAAGGCCCCTCTGTCTGTCAGGCACCCCTGCCTGGACCCCAGCTCCTCTTACCCACCCCACAGGTCCCCAGCTCACCAGCTGGTCCAAACAACTGCAAACACGCAGCACTCACATACTTATCCCATAAGCACCTCACACTCTCGGGTCCCCCCCGGATACCAGCATGGACCTCCTACCTGCCTGATACCCCTTCCCAAACCTGGGTGCCCCTCCCACTGACTGGCCCAGCTTGGAGTTTGAATACACATGCACACCCCATGCACACCCGGTCTGGAGAAGGTACAGAAAAACACCTCTATCAACTGACACCAGATGCATGGACTGTGACCCATGGTCCTGCTCCAGCTGCTCGCACTGGATTTTTTTCACTCACTTCACTCAAACCAGTGTTCGCAGCAGCAGGTTTTGGAAACACACACTGTTCCCACCCGAGTGGTTGGGGGTTAAAGAGCCTCACTTGCTCCAGTAGCTGATGCTGAGACCCCACCAGCTCCAGCAGCTGACTCCATAGGCCAGGGGGACCCACATTCCCATTCTCCAGTGATTGGCACCAGTTATGACTCACATACACGGAGGTCTCTCTAGCAGCTGGCACTGTGTCCTTGCAGCACACTCACACACACACACACACGCATACATACACCATAGAGTGAGATTACACAGTTACATTTTTGAGAAAAGATTTAATAAGAACATATAAGAAGATAGGACAGACTGCAGTGATTAGGCTCAGGGCTAAGCCAGACAAACATATAGACCATCTCCTTTTTATACCCTTTTCTGTCTGTTCATCCTTTGTTCCTCTCTGCTCGCCTGTCCCCTGCATAATGACGCAACATTTGGCACACTCCCACCAACCTCTTTCTAATATCCTGGACATTCAGGTTTGCATCCTTATGGGTTGCAAAGTCCTGGGTTGCTGTTATGGGTTTGTGTGGCAAGGTTTTGGTAGTGAGGGGGCTATAGGGGTGGCTTTTGTGAGAAGCTGCAAGAAGCTTCCCTCCATGTCTGATAAAGCCAGTGCTAGCTATCTCTAAGACATACCCGCCGCTGCCCAAGGCCAAGCCAATCAGCGATGGTGGTAGCGCCTTGCTGATGATATATTTAAGAAGGGGAAGAAAAAAAACTGCAGTGAAACGGCAGTGGAGAGAGAGGAGTGAGACAATGTGAAAGAAGTAACTCTGCAGACACCAAGGTCAGTGAAGAAGGAGGGGGAGGAGGTGCTTGAGATGTCAGAGCAGAGTCTTCCCTTGCAGCTCATGCTGAAGACCAAGGTGAGGCAGGTTGCCCCCCTGCAGCCCATGGAGGTCCAGAGTGGAGCAGATATCCACCTGTAGCCAGTGGAAGGGACCCCACGCCAGAGCAGGTGGATGCCTGAAGAAAGCTGTGACCCCGTGAGGAGCCTGCACTGGAGCAGGCTCCTGCCAGGACCTGTGGACCCGTGGAGAGAGAAGCCCACACCAGAGCAGGTTTGCTGTCAGGGCTTGTGACCGCATGGTGGACCCACAATGGAGCAGGCTGTTCCTGAAGGACTGCACCCTGTAAGAAGGACCTATGCTGAGGCAGTTCGTGAAGAACTGCAGCCCGTGGGAAGGACTCACATTGGAGAAATTTGTGGAGAATTGTCTCCTGTGAGAGAGACTTCATGCTGAAGCAGGGTCAGAGTGTGAGGAGTCCTCCCCCCTGAGGAGGAAGGAGCAAGAGGCAACGTGTGATGAACTGACCATAAACCCAATTTGCCGTCCCCCTGCACCACTCAGGGGGACGAGGTAGAGAAACAGAAGTGAAGTTGAGCCCCAGTAGAAGGGAGGGGTGGGGGCAAGATCTGGTTTTATTTCTCATTATCCTACTCTGATTTGATTGGTGAAACTCCCTTTTCTCCCCAGGTACAATCCATTTTGTCCGTGATGGTAATTAGTGAGTGATCTCTCCCTGTCCTTACCTCGACCCTGGAGACTTTCATCGTATTTTCTCTCCCCTGTCCAGCTGAGGAGGGGGAGTGATAGAGTGTTTTTTGTGGGCACCTGGCATTTTTCCAAGCCAAACCAAAACAGTTGCCTACAGTTTCTTGAAAGCCCATCAGTTAGTGTGGCTGACCAGTTGTGTTTCCTATTACTGTCTCAGTTAATGCAAGTTACTCTGTTTAGGGAAAGGAAGGTTGTCTCCTTCTCTTTCCTTATAATCCAGTCTGAAAACATAAACATTTTCATACTCCACATATCCTTACAAACTAATGTGGCTGACCAGGTTACTGCTTATCACGACCTCTGTTACAATTTCTTGGTCATGTTTGTCTCTCCATGTTCTGATTTGTGGTTCCTTTGACAAGATATCCTGGAAGAAGCAGATACTCTCCTTCCACATAGCCTTACAGAGAGCAGTGGGAAAACATATGGAATTTCCTTTCCCTCCTTTTTTCTTCCACTGTCATTCTGATACTCTCCAGCTTTCTAACCTTCTTCCTACTAATCAGAAGACAGTGGCTTGGCATTGCATCAAAGTAATATTTATTTATCGTGCTGTTAAAAAGCTAAGGCACTAAAAGAGCTTTGATCTAGTAACGAAACCAGAGGTTAGCCAGAAGCTGGGTTTACTTGTTTGTTTCTTTAAAATTCCCAGATCTTCCTTTTGGTATAGAACAATGCACTAAAATTATTCCCATTCATATGGCAGAAAAATATGTAAGATTAAGACAGCTAATTAGTTTTTCAGGGGTGTCATTCTTATCTTTAAATCCATAAATATTTGAAAAGTTGTGGCCCGGTTGACCGCATTTACTGAATGTGATTCTATAGAGTACATTGTCTTTTCAGCATGCATGGATTTTCGTGTCTGGCATTCGTTAAATCTCACTTATGAAAGTGAGTAAATAACACACTATTTTTCATATGTGACTATTTCTGAGGCATTTATCGGTGTAGAAGAGACACGAAGCATTTAAATGTTTTTTTTCTGAAGCTCTAATAACTAGGTGTTAACCACTTTGAAGCATCATGTAAATGTTTAAAAAGCACAAAGCAGTTGTTTGTGCTGGCACACCAAAGTTCTTAGCATTGCAATTACTCTCTGTGTAACAATGCTGTACACTTCTGTTTTCTTTCCTCTCAGAGGCAGGGTTTATGTTTCTTCAGAATTTTTTGTTGCCTAGTTGCTTTGGTGCTGCACTCTATTTCTAACGTGTTTATTTCAGTATGTACAGTATAATTTCCATATGGCTCTGCTTTTGATGGCAATATGAGTCACCGATAATGATAGGTGAAGGAATAGTCCTTTGAACGTGCCCTCTTTTTCGAAAACTGTGGAGGAGTTAAATCTAGCTACTATTTTCTTAAAGCCATTTATCAAAATAAGGACTATAAAAACATGAAGAGGTTGTTCTTATAACCATTGTACAACTATGTGTAGCTCATAGAATACATGTGAAAAGACAGAGTATTATAGGGATATTTTGACATACATGTCTGGCCACCAAGCAACAGGGGATAAACAAGCAGATCATTTTATTCAGCTGTGAAGCCAATCAGTTTATTAGGCAGGTTTATAAGGAGAGATGATGTTGTCTGTTAGACCAAGTCATCCAGTAGCAGAAAACAGAAAGTTCTTGTGCACAAAAGCCTTGCTTCAGGTATATAGCCATCTCTGTGTCATACATTTATAGAACCCGTAGGATAGCTTGCTACTGAAAAGCAGCTCACCTTTTTCCAGGTGTATTATCTAGTAAAATAAACACATTACCTCTCCGTACAAGGTCTGACTTAGCTATTGTCCTCAGACAATCACAGATACAGGAACATGATTCCTGTGTGATTATATTGCTGTGACCAACTTTGTATTTTTACAGAATCCTGTTTAGGAGCTGCTATTGGGAGCTGTTAATTTCATTCAAACCTTTCTTAAAATAGCTCTGCACAGTGAGTATCTAAACCATATCTCCAATCATCAAAATTACTGCTTCTGTTGTTATTACTGTGGGAAGATCTCACCTAGATCAATGGTTAGGGAATTTGAGTAAGACACAGACCCGGTGACTACAGCTGGCAAGGTGGCCCAGAACAGAGAATGTAAGCGAACCCCAGACAAACACTGTAAGAATCAGCATTCTGTAGTCTGAGTTTGTGGCATGCAGTTACTGACATGCATGTAAAGAGGCTGTGTGGCAGATGCACAAATTTATGTATAGTAATACTTTAAAAACTTAGGTAAATTATTCTTTCTTGCTCTGATACATCAACTTCTTTTTCAATTTTTGCATGACGTCTACTTATTTTCCCTTTTTCCACCTATTTTTTACTATTTTACCTTATTTGCAGGACATCTGAAAACCTAAAATCCTATTCCTGTTTCTGCAGAAAGTGTTCCATTGACCTGATAGCTTTCCATTTCTTTCCTCATTTTTTCCATCATGGTAGATATATTTGGCCCAACATCAATAATGGATGGAATGCCAGACATTTTTTTTAAATATATCATTTCTGTCTTGTCTATTTCTGCATAAATTACTGTCTTCATCAACAATCTGGATGAGGGGATCAAGTTCACCCTCAGTTAGTTTGCAGATGACACCAAATCGTGTGGGAGTGTTGGTCTGCTCAAGGGTAGAAAGGTTCTGCAGAGGTCTCTGGACAGGCAGGATTGATGGGCAGAGGCCAGTTGTGTGAGATTCAACAAGGCTAAGTTCTGGGTCCTACGCTTGGGTCAAAACAACCCCATGAAATGCTACAGGCTTGAGGAAGAGTGACTGGAAAGCTGCCCAACAGAAAAGAACCTTGGGGTATTGGTCAACAGCAGACTGAACATGAGATAGCAGTGTGCCTAGCTGGCAAGAAGGCTAATGGCATTCTGGCTTGTATCATGAATAGTGTAGCCAGCAGGTGTAGGGAAGAGATCGTGCCCCTGTACTCGGTATTAGTGAGGCTGCACCTTGAATACTGTGTTCAGTACTGGGCCCCTCACTCCAAGAAAGACACCGAGGTGCTGGAGTATGACTAAAGAAGAGCATCAGAGCTGGTGAGGAGTCTAGAGAACAAGTCTTATGAGGAGCGGCTGAGGGAACTGGGTTTATTTATTCTGGAGAAGAGGAGGCTGAGGGGGAACCTTATTGCTCTCTACAACTATCTGAAAGGAGGTTGTAGCACTGTGGGTGTCGATATATTTTCCCAAGTAGCAAGTGTTAGGGTGAGAGGAAAAGGCCTCAAGTTGTGCCAGGTGAGGCTTAGATTGGATATTACGAAAAACTTCTCCACTGAAAGGACTGTCCAGCATTGGAACAGGCTGCCCAGGAAAGTGGTGGAGTCACCATCCTTGGAGGTATTTAAAAGATATGTATATGTGGTGCTTAGGTACATGGTTTACAGGTGGACTTAGCAGTGTTAGGTTAATGGTTAGACTCGATGATTTTAAAGGTCCTTTCCAACCTAAATACTTCTACAGTTCTATGAAAGAAACTTTCTGTTTCTGCTCTAAAGAATTTTCTCTGCTAACTTATCTTTTGCATTTCTTCAACTTTGTAGAAGAAAAAGATTCTTTTTTGTCTTTTCTCTATGGTATATCTGCATTTCCTATGAAACATCTCTTTAAGAACTGATCATCTCTCATGGTTATAAAAAAAATAGAGCAAACAAACAACTTGCACTTTAGATCTAACCCAAATTTAATGAAGCTGATCGGAGCTTCAGCACTAGCTATTTGGTATTGGTTTGTTAGATAAAGTTTCATGGGGATCTGTGACATATAAACAGTAGAACAGAACCGGTTTTAGCTGTGAAACAGGCTTTTCTGCAATTGCAAATCTAAATTTCTATAATTTAGTTTATATTTCTGCAGCAATAAATTGAAGAATGATTTCTCTGTGAACTGTACTGCTAAAGGGTAATAGATATCTCGCCCCTGTACTTGGCACTGGTGAGGCTGCACCTGGAGTACTGTGTTCAATTTTGGGCCTCTCACTACAAGAAAGTTCTTAAGGTGCTGGAGCGTGTCCAGAGAAGGGTAACAAAGCTTTTGAAGGATCTAGAGCACAAGTTTTATGAGGAATGGCTGAGGGAACCAGGGTTGTTTAGTCTGGAGAAAAGGAGTCTCAGAGGGGACCTTGTTGCTCTTTACAACTGCCTGAAAGGAGGTTGCAGTGAGGCATGTGTTGGTCTCTTCTCCCAGGTAACTAGGGATAGGACAAGAGGCAATGGCCTCAGGTTGCATCAGGAGAGGTTTAGATTGGATATTAGGAATAATTTCTTTACTGAAGAAGTGGTCAGGTATTGGAACAGGTTGCCCAGGGCAGTGGTTGAGTCCCCATTCCTGGAGGACACCAGATGTATCAGGAAGTTATCTTCCACAGACGAACCTTCTAGACTGTTTCCTCTCTGCTGTGTTGTATTTCCAGTAGATGTCTGGTAAGTTAAAGTCCCCCACGAGAACAAGCACTAGTGACTGTGAGACTTCTTCCAGCTGCTTGTAGAAAACTTCATCTACCTCTTCATCCTGACTGGGTGGTCTATAATAGACTCCCAACAGGATGCCTGCCTTGTTGGCTTTCCACCTCCTCTTTACCCGTAAGTGTTTGACCTCGTCATCACAATCATTGAGCTCTATACAATCAAAGCAGTTTCTAGCATACAGAACCACTCCACCATGTCTTTCCTTACGTATCACTTCTGAAGAGCTTATAGCCATCCATCGCAGCACTCCAGTCATGACAGTCATCCCACCACGCTTCTGTGATGGTGACCAAGTCATAGCTGTCCTGCTGTACAAAGCCTTCCAACTCCTCTTGTTTGTTACCCATGCTACATGCATTGATGTAGATGCACTTGAGTTGGGCTATTGATCTCACCCCCAACATTGGCATGCTATACCTGGGCTCATCTCTAGTCAGCCTGGTTACAATCCCTTCCCCCTTCGAACCTAGTTTAAAGCCCTCTTGATGACCCCCACCAAATCATGAATGAGAATCCTTTTCCTCCTTTGAGACAGCTGAACTCCATCTGTCCCCAGCAGGCTCAGTGCTGTGTAAACTTCCCCATGATCAAAGAAATCAGAATTCCACCAATGGCACCTGTCTCTGAGCCACCTGTTATTCAGGTGAGTTTTCCTGCCCCTTGCAGTGCTCTTCCCTGCCACTGATGGGATTGAAGAAAACACTACCTGTGCCCCTGATCCTTCAACCTATTGCTGCAGTGCCCTGAAGTCTCTTTGATGGCCTTGGGACTTCTCTCTGTGATCTTATCCCTGCCAACCTGTATTAGCAATAGCGGGTAATAATCATAGGACCACATCAGACCAGGGAGCTTCCTAGTAATGTCTGTAACCCGGGCCCCAGGGAGGCAGCAGACTTCCCAGTGGGATGGGTCTGGTTGGCATATTGGGCCCTCTGTTCCCCTCAGAAGGGAATTGCCTTCTGACAATTATCCTCCTTTCTTTCTTAACAGGGGCAGCAATAATGTGCTGGGCAGACTGACTCACCGTAGGCAACCACCTGGATAAACCTTCACCCACGTCAAAGCCCTGTATCTGCTGGGTAAGGGCAACTGAGGAGATGAGGGAGTCCAGGAGGGGATTCACCTGCCACCCCAAGCAGGGGTCTGTTTCCATTCCCCCCTGTCTCTTAGGTCCCCTCCTTCTTTTGGTGGCAAGAGGGTAGGGGGTGCTCTGCTACTTGTGGAGCCACCTCCTGCTGCCTTGGCCTCAGGGTTGGCAGGGTGTGGCTCCACCAGTCGATCTCCCTCTCACATTCCCTGACACTCCGTAATGTCTCCACTTCCTCTTTCAGCTCGGTCACCAGGCTGAGCAGATCATTCTCCTGATCACACTGAACACAGCTGTTGTCTCTGCTGCCCTCCAGTACAAGAGACAGGCTCAGGCACTTCCTGTAGCTGGAGACCTGGACAGCTGTGTGTTTGTCTGGGACCTCCGTCTGGGTCACCACGCTCCAGGCTATGGCTTTCGTGCAAGTGCAAACCGTAGCTAGGCCATCTCCTGGGAGTGCAATGTCCACTAGTCGGGTTATCCTTCAGAACCAGAAGGGGGACTGTGCCTTGCCGACACACCCTGCCTGTGCCAGCTGCCACACTAACTGCTGCACCACACTCTTCTGATGCGCAGCATCTTGTTTGCCCTCCCTGTTAGCAGCCCTCCTGGTCATTCGTGCACCCTGGGGCTGCTCTTGTGTGTGAGGGGGGACTTGGCCGCCCTCACACTTGTCTTCACCCATGCCGAGTCAGAGCTGCATCAGAGCAGCCTCCTGGTCCAGCAGGATTTAATAACTTAGTCCTGATCCAATACGAAATATCTAAAAGAGTTTCCAAGACCAAGAATAACCAGAAAATGGTACAGATGCATTTTATAGCCCTCTGATTAAGCTAATATATAACCAGCTCAGTATCTTTACTACTGCAAAACAGCTAATAAGATAGAACTCTCACAAATAATTTGGATATTATTATAGTAGGTTTAACATAAAGAGTGGAAACATATATTGAGGTAGAAAAGATCAATAAAAGTAACAGAAAAAATAGTAAAAATTAAACTCTGAAAGTAGAATAACACAATTTTAAATAGTTACTATTTTGTAATGTACAGAAATCCATCATCTCCTTTGATAAGTTGCATGGTCTAGGAGTTGTGAATTAAGGCTCCATTTGTGCATGTTTTCCGTGTTTGGATTCAGCATGACCTGTGACTTCCAGGAGACTCCTAGTGAGGTTAAAATAAACAGGTGACAGTTCAGATAGATGATGAGTCTGTCCTTCAGGTAATATCATCCATTTCCCCTTGAATATTAAATGGCCCATCTGTTTTATATGAATCTGTATTCAGAGCTGTTAGTAGATAGAAATTTTCATGCTGAAGTCATGAAGAAAGGGCATATAGTGGGAAACTGTGGATTCATTCACTATTCCCACCCATAAAATGGCAAGAATAGGCTGGCCTCCTCTGAACTGCATGTCTTTTAATACAGGAAAAGCATAAACTAATTTTTTTCCATTTTTAGATGGACTACATAGAATATGCAGTTAAGAGAAGAAGAAAATAGCAAAAGTTCTGAGTCCCCTATTGGGCTGACTTGCAGCAAAACCTAGTACATAATGTGAGAACAATTGTTGGAGTGTATCTGGTCATTTTTTTGTAAAGCCAGCTACAAAATCCTAAGCACAGTAATTTTCATTGGTTCTATCTTGTTAAAAATAATATCATCCTAATTATATGTTTGCCCAATCTGTGTCGTATTGTAAAATCTACTGACTATATACATTTTGTTAATAATGGATGATCATGGCTTGTTGGATAAATCCTCGACTTAATGGTCTTTAAAATGCCTGTTGCACTGAAGACACTTTAAAAGAAAATTATATCAGCTTTATTTTATGATGTATAGTGTATGTTTATGCAATTACGGATGTTGAGAGTTCAACTCACATTCACTGTTGTAATGGATGGCCTTTCTGGACTTATCAAATGCAAGACGAAAGACAAACTCACAAACTCGGACTGAGGCGTCTCTATGTCTAAAAGGTTAACTGTGTAGCCACTTAACAGATTCAACCTTTGCCTGTCAGAGTCCTTCCAAGGACTTTTACTGAAACAATTTCGCAAAGTTGAAACAATAGGTAATTTATTCAAGTGATAGGTATCACAGATTCGGCATTGCCATTGATAAATGCACTGTCTACAAAAGTTGAGTTCAAGGTAATGGTTTAGTGCTTTGGTTAACAATATGTTCCCAGGCATACATCTGACAAAGTCAGAGGTGCAACTCTTACCAAAAAAACATCCCTTCTTGGGGGGAGGAAGGGCAGTTCAGGCCTGTCGACCTATCCGTCAGGTAAAGTTTTCTCTTGGCTCCTCCTACCAAAGAGAGTTTTCAAGTCCAATTTTATATATTAGAAAATATTTTTGTGAGATGGGACTATGTCAATTATTATGTGTTGATTAGTTCTTGGCATGGAATGTCATGTGGTCAGAAGGGGGAGTCAGCGGTCTGACACACCTTCAGAGCAGGCATCTTGGTATGTGCTCAGGGGGCCATCTGGTTTTCTATCTGAAGCAATTTCTGGCTGCATGGCCTCCGCTGAGTCCCAGAGATCACCTGGTTTACAGCGATGGGCTATCCCCCCTGACTTCTGTCTGATAAGTGCAAGTCAGTTGCTCCATTTGTTATCTCCGACTCTTGACGCCTCAGTCCAAGCATGTCTTTCCTCTTTCATTGACAAGTCCAGCAAGGCCATTGACTATAGACAGTGTAATTGCAATCATGGCTAAATTCCAAGTGATTTCTTATCTACTTTTTATTCTTTTTCTTTTACCAGTAGTTAAATACAGTACTTATTTTAAATGAGGCTAAAGAAAACAAGAAGTGTTTCAATAAGTACAGAGGAGAGAAAAGGAATACTGGGGAAAAAGTGGGTTCATTGCTCAACAAAATGGGGGACCTGATTACAGAATACATGGAAAAGGCTGAGGTACTGAATCCCTTCTTTGCTGGTCTTTACTAGCAAGACTGGTCTTTACTAGCAAGACCAGTCTTGAGGAACCACAGATCGCAGAGGCCAGGGTGAAAAGCTGGATAAAAGAAGATGTACCCTTGATGGAGGAGAATCAGATCAGGTAATACTTAAGCAACCTGGACATACGCAAGTCCAAGGGCCCTCATGGGCCGCACAAATCCAATACAAGTGCACCCACAAGTGTTGGGGGACCTGGCAGATGTCATTGAGAGGTCACTCATGATAATCTTTGATTGATGATAGTGACTAGGATAAGCGCCTAAACACTGGAAGCAAGCAAATGCGACTCTGTCTTCAAGAAGTGCAGGAAGGAGGACCCAGGGAGCCGTGGGCCAGACAGCCTCACCTCAGTCCCTAGGAAGGTGACAGAGCAGCTAATTCTGGAAACCATTTCCAGGCACATTAAGAACAAGAAAATCATCAGGAATATTCAGCATGTCTGCTGTCTGATGTCCTCATGAACATCAGGTTGAACATGACCTAGCAACGTGCCCTAGCCGCAAAGGCAGCTAATGGCATCCTGAGCTCCATTACGCAAAGTACTGCCAGCTGATGGAGGGAGGTGACCTGTTCCCTTTACTCAGAAATGGTGAGACCACACATGAGTCTTGTGTCAAGTTTTGGGCTTCTCAGTACAAGAGAAACACAAGCATGCTGAAGAGAGTTCAGCAAAGGCCACTAAAATGATGAAAAGACTGGAGCATCTCTCCTTTGAGGAAAGGACGAGAAAATCACAGAATCACAGAATCACAGAAAGGTGGGGGTTGGAAGGGACCTCTGTGGGTCATCTAGTCCAACCCTCCTGCCAAAGCAGGGTCACTTACAGCAGGCTGCACAGGACCCCATCCAGGCGGGTCTTGAATATTTCCAGAGAAGGAGACTCCACCACCTCCCTGGGCAACATGTTCCAGTGCTCCGTCACTCTCAGAGGCAAGAAGTTCTTCCTCATGTTCAGACGGAACTTCCTGTGCCTCATTTTGTGCCCATTGCCCCTTGTCCTGTCACTGGGCACCACTGAAAAGAGCTTGGCCCCATCCTCCTG
>Ga0065711_1036467_pt1 | contig 20952 bp, 37 predicted proteins | sample Hoacrofraction12_FD_59098 | JGI IMG/M metagenome (GOLD analysis project Ga0065711, IMG submission 59098) | Hoatzin crop microbial communities from Cojedes, Venezuela - Epithelial fraction 12 v2 (version 2) | ecosystem: Host-associated > Birds > Digestive system > Esophagus > Crop | place...
CCCGCTCCGGGATGCTCCTCCCGGGGGGGGGAGGGGAGGAGGCCCGGTGCCGCGGGGTGCAGCGGAGCGGCCGAGCCCCCGACGGGAGGGACGCAGCGGGCTGGGACCCCGCGGCACCCCTGGGATCTGCTCCGGGGCAGGTGCACACACACACACCCCCCCTCCCGCACCACCCCGCAGCCCCGAGGCTCCCCGCTCTGTGCCGAGCACCCGTCCTGGTGGCGGGTCTGCAAGGTGCGGTGGGATGCAGGACAGGGGCTCACAGGTCGGGGCTGGGTAAGCCCGGGAGCGTGGGCAGCGGGAAGAGGCATAGAATCATAGAATGGTTTGGGTTGGAAGGGACCTTCAAGATCATCTGGTTCCAGCCCCCCTGCCGTGAGCAGGGACATCTTCCACCAGACCAGGGTGCTCAGAGCTCCATCCAACCTGGCCTTGAACGCAGGCACTGGCCAGGGTCTCGTGGGGGTGGTTGCAGTCCCCCTGCAATCTCAGCTAGACACCTTTGTTTAAAACCCCAGACTAAAGCGTTTTGTAGCAGGGATTGTCAGACAGTTGCCCCGCACCACCCCAGAGCCAGCCGCGTTTCAGCCCCGGGTGCGGGCAGCACTGCTCTTTGAGCGAGCAGCAAGCGCAGGCAGGCACAGCGTGTGCCCCTCCTGCTGCCGTGCTCTCAGGCGGATGGGCAGCTATGTATTATATTAAGAATTTTTAATGGCTACAGCTCTAGGCAGGTGTCACCAGCTAAAAAAACAGAGTTCCAGGGAGAGCAGGAGGGAGGATGAACCACGTCTTCAGCAGCCGGCACAAGGCAGAGGCTTGACATTTCTGTAACAGCAGCAAATTTGTGTGTTGATTGGAGACATATAATTGTCTTCCCAAGGAGACGGTAAGTGGCTGTGGCTCCCTGCCTCTCGGCCAAGCTCTCGCTGCTACATGGTCTTGCTTTTGCAGAGCTCTCCTTGGGCAGCGAGCTCCTGCCATTAGGCTCCTGCAGCCCCGCAGCTCTGGCACCCCGCACCTTGGGCAGCTTTTGTGCAGAATTAGGAGGGAGATGGGTTTGTTCACAGTGGGAAAATCCTGTGTCGCTTCCAGACCACTGGACACACTGGAGGTGACGCTGGGGGAATCAAATGTCTATGGTAGCAGTTTTACATACAGTGTTACAAAAGACTTCAGCAAACCTGATTTCCAGCACTGTGACTGGAAAAACACAGGTAAAACAGGTTAAAAAGTGAACTGGGCTCCAGCCTGGGGACTCGTTTCTGGTCTTACAGGAGTGACTTCAACTTTACCTGGAGTCACGGCACAGCCAGCACAGGGTGGGCTGAGCAAGGACCTGGCTCTGCTGCCTGCGTGGCCCCACGGAGCAGCCCGCATGGGGGCAGGGGGTGAAGGCACATGCCTTTCCTTTAAAGGCGATATAGCCACCGACCTCTGCCACCCAGTGGGAGTGACGCTGGCAGGAGCTGGCCGTGTCCAGCTGCTCCCGTCCAGCCCGTGCGGGCTGCACAGCCGGCTCGAGGCCTCTCCGGTGGGGGGGTGTGTGGGTGCTGATGCGAGGCTGTGGGGTGATGCAGCTCTCCCACCTCCCTGCCGCGCTGCGTTGCTATGCCACCCAGCCCCTGGGACTGCTGGCAATTGGGCTGGGTTTGTTTATAGCCAGACTTGGTGACACCCAGTGAGCCGAGCGGAGCTGGGACAGGGCGCAAAGACCAGAGCTGTGGGCAGCAGCAACCTTGCACTACCCTGGAGCAGGGGAACAGCAACAGCACAGGGGCTCTCACCCTGCAGCACGCAGAGGATGCCCCACCTGCCTGCTGGGAGCTGCTTAAGAGTCTGCTCTGCTTCTGCTTGGCCCCAATTTAGCCTGCCCTGCTGCAATCTCCCTTCCCCTCCTGGGAAGCAGACAAGCTGCGTGCCCTCCAGTAAGCAGCTCTCTGCCTGGCTTCACCACGATTCATCTCTGCGTCTCTGTGACCGCAGCACACGAGCATCACTCTGCAGGGTGCTGTGCAGCGGGACCAGCTTCCAGCACGTGTGCACAGCCTCTCTCATCTCCTGGGGCAGCGGGGACCGCCGGGCATTACAGCTTCGGTACTTTACTGTCCCTCCCTGGTGGTGATGGTTCTTCATTCACTCCATGGTGAGAGACCAGTGCTGTGATGGGTTCGTCTCCTGCACAGAAATGTCGATAGTCTCTGGTGGCTGGTTGTCCCCTGCCCCGAGGATGGAGCTGGTGGCTGAAGCCAAGCTGCAGAGTGCGCAGGACGCTGAGCCTGAACTGGTGCGGATAAGGACCCAGGGTGCGATATTGTATGGTGGGCAGCGTGAAGAGCAGCAGGGGGGGATCGATGCTGGTGAATGCAGGGTGTCCCTTGCTCTGCTGTTCCCTGTGCAGGGGGACACGGAGGTGATGGGGCAGTGGCCAGGGACCCGTCACTGCCACTTCGAGCAGCCCTCGGGAAGGCTCCGCAAAATGTCCTCCAGGTTCTGCCTGTCGGCCCGGATCTCGGCCAAGTCGCTCTCGAACGCCTGGATCTTCTCCCGCTGCCGCGCGGCCTCGTCCCGCAGCAGGCTGAGCTGGCCGGCCAGGGCACCCGGAACCGCCAGCCGCAGCCGCAGCCGCTCCAGCTCCAGCCGCCCGGCGCTCAGCACGGCCTCCGCCTGCATGGCTTGCTCCAGGTTGCCTGGGCAAGGGGAGAGGACATGGATGAGAAGCAGAGAGCAGGGCAGGGGGGCCCTGGGCATGCTCCAGGGGCTCAGACCCTCGGCACCAGGCAAACAGGAGGGAGCGGGTGCAGTGGGGCATGGAGGCATTGCAGCTTCCCAGCGATCACAGATAAGCAAATAGGACTGTGGCTCCAGGGAGGGCCTGGGCACGTCTCTCTCTTACAGATGGGTGATGATTTCCACCTCTTTGCAAAACTTCTTGGACACAGGAGTCCTGGAGTGCTCAGAAATGTACGCAGATGATCAAAGCAGGAGGAGCTGGAGCAAAACCAACCAGCAACAAGGAGCGAACCCATCCCAGCACCTCCCTCGGCTCCAAAGGGACCGAGCCCTTGACCCAGCCCAGCTCCTGCGGGAGATGCCAAGGGAGACCAGCGTCCCCACACCAGGCATGAGCAGACAGGCTCAGCAAGTCCCAATTCATTCTGCATGAGGGCTGTCATCGAGACATGAGCCCTCACGAAGCTTTGCTAAGACCCTGAGCAATCTCAGCCGAAGGGCACCGTGCTCAGCCTCGATGGCCAGCGAGCAGGAGACCCAGCACCAGCGAGCAGGAGAGCCCCGGGCCCTGACAGCCTGGCCCTTCCCCAGGAGCATGCACCCCACTCGGATCTCACCTAGACTGCTCAGCAGGTCGTTCAGGGTCTTGATGTCTGAGATGAGTGAGCCCCGGGCTTCCTGGAGACTTTTGGCCATCTCACTCACCTCTGTCCCCACCTTCCAACACAGACAGACACCCAGATCAGGGACACCATTGACCGTTGGCTGGATGGGAGAGGGGAGGGGATCCCAGGAACATCCCCAAGGTATTCTCCATACAGTGGAGCCCAAAAGCTGGGTTGCTCCCTATGCGTTGGGTTGTGGGAAAAGCCCATTCCAGGCTGTGGAACACACAACCTGCCCGAGGCGACCCGACTCACCTGGTGTGCTTCTTCCAGTTCCCCCCTAAGCTTCTCAGCCACACGTTCCTGCCGGGAGAGCTCCCGCTGGGTCTCGTTGGCACGCGTGGCGAGCTGGCTGGCATGCTTGCGGGCCTGCTTGCTCTCCTGCAGCACAGCCCGTGCCCTCTGCAAAGGGATGGAGATGGGGACAGTCACCTGGGGACACGCAGGGGGACTGCGGCTGGCTGCTAGTCTGGAGCCCCAGTCGGGTGCATCCCCTGGGTCTGAACATGGACAAGGGTGGGCTTGCTGGAGAGGCAGAAGCACCTGTATTTGGGAGCTCTGCGGCCCTGCCTGCCACCGGCTGGGCTCTGCCTGGGATGGCTGCCAGCCTGGCCGTGCCCCACTGCCTGGCACGGGCTCCCCGCACCCCACATCCCTCCACTCAGACCTTGGCACTCTCCCCAGAGGCTTGCTCAGCCTCCCCAGCTGTCCTCTGGGCTGCAGTGGAGACAGACAAGGAGTTTCCCAGCGTCTTCTCTGCCTGTTTAATCTTCCTCTGGGCCTCCACCATCGCCCTGTCCCGCACAAGTGTCATCCTCCTGCTCAGGGCAGCCTGGCCCTTCCGGTGCCCCAGCACTTTCCTCATGCCTGCAGGGACAACCCAGCCATCACTAAGCTGGCTCTTTCTCCCCTTGGCATCCAGAGCCAGCGTGATGGTAGCCAAGCCGTGGCTGGAAATGTTCTGGCCAGTGCATCTTACCTTCCAAACTGGCCAGGAGAGACTCTGCGTCAGAGAGCACAGCTTTTCCACGTGAGACAGCCAAGGTGGTCGTGCCATGGGCAGAGCCAGCCCGGTCCCGCAGCTGGGGAGAGGAGAGAAGGAGTGAGGCGAAGGAGGGATCAAAGAGCTGCACCCTGCTGGGAAACATGGGACCCAGCCCACTCCTGCTTGGTGGGTGAACTCCTTGGCAGATTTGGGACCCCAAGGGGAGATGTCTCCCAAACCATCTGCTCCCAGCTCCCTGCCTGCAGCCATGGTCCCCTGGGTCCCTGGAGCAGCAGGGATGGGGCTTACCCACCCCCTTGTGCCACAGGTGGGAAGCAGGAAATGGATGCACCTGGTATGCCCACATGTCTGGCTGGAACAGGGCATCCCCATCACTTATTTTGCACGGACACCCCATGCGCATAAGCAGGAATTACCTGCTCAAAGCCACGAGTCCTCTGCAGCTCCCGGCTCAATCCAGCTGCCAGAGTGCGGGACGCCTCGACGGCCCGCCGAGCCAGCGGCTCCTGCTCCTCCACTGCCTGCTCCAGTGCTGCCAGGTCCTGTGCCAGGGCTCCAGCCTGCGCCGGCAGCGCCTGCTGCGGGGTCAGGGATGCCAAAGGCTCCGTGAGAGCATCTCCCAGGCCGGGAGGCAGCGCTGCCCGACGGGTAAAACGGGTAGGGATGCAGGCAGCAGCCTTAGCTTGGACACTGCTCACCTGCCCCAGTGCAGCCACCTGCAGAAGCTTCTCGGCCATGTCTGTGTTTGCCTGCTGCACGGCTGCGAAAGCTCTCCTGGCCTCCGCTGCCACCTCTGCCATGCCAGCGCCCAGCTCCTCCCGTGCCCGCTGGATTTCCTCGTACCTGCGAGGACAGAACACCATGGTCACCCAGGGCCCTCCGGTCCCTGGAGGGATGGATATGACAGCTTGGGACCTGGCCCTGGACATGGATGTAGGGGGATACCCCGAGGGAAAAGGGTCTGAAACACCCTCAGCACAGAGTGCCCTGGGTCTCCACATGCAACGCTGTGGTGCAATGAGTTTGACGGGACTCAGTCACCTCCTGGTTGGGCAGGTGCCGAAGCACCATGACCGAGTCCTGTAACAGGGATCTGACCAGAGGTGAGGGGCTACGGAGCCCTCCCGTCCCCCTCCTTGCTCCCAGACCCCCATTTCTGCCAGCCCCTCACCCGGCCTCCAGCTCGTGCTGCACCTCCTGCGTGGCGTTCCCCTCCAGCAAGCTCCGCAGGAGCTGCCAGCTGGCGTTGGAGGCACGCAGCGCTCTCCCGACCACTGCCTCCACCTGTGCCGCCGCGTCCTCGTGCCTGCGGGGACACGGGCACCCGGAGGGACGGTGTCAGGACGGGGCTCCTGGGGAAGGAGCGGCCATCCTGCACCCCCAGCCCAGCAGGCAGCCTGCTCTGCCTGTGCGTGCCGGGATCAGGCTTGCAGGCGTTGCGTACCTCTCGGCCAGCGCCCGCACCTCCTGCGCCCGCCGGCTCCAGTTCGTGGGCTGCTGGGGGATTTCCTGGGGAATCTCCTGGAAATGCAACCAGCTGCAGTGAGACCCCAGCAGGGAGCAGGGACCCCTGCATCCCACCAGCCCGGCACCGAGAGCCTCCTGAAGGGCTGGAGGAGGCTTGCAAAGAGAAGCAAGCAAGGGAAATAGCGATTTTTGACTCCGCTGCAAGGAAGGCTATACCCACACGGCTTTCCCGCGCACCCTGTGGTCCTGGCCACATCCCACCCCACCAGCCGTGCAAGTCCCTCTGCCCCCAGGGATGGCCACCAGCCCCCCCGCAAGCCCGGGGCAGGGGGGAGCCCCCACCATGGTAGCCAGGGTGTCTGCAGCGCGCAGGATCTCCCTCTGAGCCGACTGCAGCATGGCCCCGACCTCTGACAGCAGGACGCAGGTCTTGGGGGGTCCATGGCTGGAGCAGCCGGTGGCCAGGCTGACGTTGCTGAGACGGCCCCACGCGATGCCCAGCACCCCTGCCAGCTGCTCCACCTGCACCAAGAGGGCAGCCCGGGCTCCTGTGGGACCACAAGCAGCTGCGTGTTGCCCACGGAGGCGCTCAGGGCTCCCCACTTGCCTGTGGGGCTCCTCCATGGCTGAGCACCCCTCGTTCTGCCTGCTAATGAAAGGGGAAGACAGTCCCTCCCGGTGCTCATGAGGCACCCAGGGATGCGGCACCCAAAGGAACCTCATGTGCTGATGCTCAGCCCCGAGTATAGCTCACCACCAGCTGGTCCAAAGCCTCACGGGTGCAAGCATTGAGTTGTGGGAGCATGTCCAGAGAAGAGCAACGAGGCTGGTGAAGGGTTTAGAGCACAAGTCTTACGAGGAGTGGCTGAAGGAACTGGGGCTGTTTAGTCTGGAGAAGAGGAGGCTGAGGGGGGACCTTATTGCTCTACAGCTACCTGACAGGAGGGTGTAGTGAGGTGGGTGTTGGTCTCTTCTCCCAAGTAACTAGCGACAGGATGAGAGGCAATGGCCTCAAGTTGCGTCAGGGGAGGTTCAGATTGGATACTAGGAAAAATGTCTTTACTGAAAGAGTGGTCAGGCATTGGACCAGGCTGGAGTGGATGGGGTGGAGTCCCCATCCCTGGAGGGGTTTAAAAAACATGTAGACGTGGCACTTTGGGACATGGTTTAGCAGGCATGGTGGTGTTGGGGTGACGGTTGGACTCGATGATCTTAGAGGTCTTTTCCAACCTCAGTGATTCTGTGACTCAAGCAAGCCTGCGGTGCTCTGTCCTACACAAAAAGGCATGGCTGCCCTGGCTGCCCTCCTCCTCTTCGTCACCCGTCACCCATGCGGAGCCCAGTGCTGACCTGGGACCTCCTTGCACCCACCCAGCATGTCACAGCACCCTGCGGGAGCAGAGGGTCCCCAGGGGGGTGACGTGGGCCTCCCCCCACGGTGGAGGGAAGGGGTCCCCCTGTACCTTGCAGGAGGTGAGGGCTGGGCAGCCCGTCTCCACGGGGCACATCTCCCAGCACGGGGGGCTGGCCTGGGCGGGCGTCGCAGCCTGGGTTCTGCAGCCATTCCTCCATCTCCTGCAGCCTGGCCTTCAGCCGGTCAGCCTGTGGGTGAGAAGGGGGGACACGCAGGGGACAGTGAGGCAGCGCGGGGGCCGGGGTCCTGTGCCCGCCTTGTCAGGGCACGGCTGTACCTCGTCCTTCACCAGCCCGTAGCAGGCAGGACACTGCTGGCAGCGGGAGCCCGGCGGGTCGGGGAAGTAGTTGGCCTGGCACCGGTCACACTTGTAGCCCACGAAGCCCGGGTGACAGAGGCAGGTGCTGTTCTCGTGGCACTGCGGGGTGACGGAGCCCAGCGGGGAGCAGTTGCAGGCTGCAGTGGTGGCAGAAAGGCATCACGCTGCGGCTGCCAGCCCCAGTTTTGGGACAGAGGCACCATCCCCGTCCCCGTTACCTCGGCAGCCCCGGGCAGAGAAGCCGAAGAAGCCGTGGTGGCATCGGTCGCACTGTCTCCCCGTGACGCCTGGCTGGCAGGAGCACTGCCCTGTCAGCGCGTGGCACCCACTGTCCTGCGACCCCATCGCGTGGCACTCACAGCTGGCACCGAGAGGTGGAGGGTGATGAGCAAGCAACGGATGCAAGGAACAGAGACCAGAGCCGGGGACGCAGAGCCACCGCTGTCCCCTCGCAGCCCCACGTACCTCCTGCACCCCACACCGGGCTGCAGGCCGTAGTAGCCAGGCTGGCAGAGCCCGCAGGCTCTGCCCGTCACGTGTGGGAGGCAGCAGCACTGGCCCGTGCCCGGATCGCAGCCCTCCTGCCCAGGGGCTGAGCCGTCGGGGTGGCAATCACAAGCTAAGGGAGAAAAAAATACGGCTTACATCCCGGCACAGGGCTGGCAGATGGGACAGCGGGAATGGGGTGCTAGGGCTGAGCCCCCCCCAGTGTGGTGGGCCATGTCCCGCCTGTCAAACAGGGCTCCAAGAGGCTGAGCTCTGCAGACCAGGGTATCTCAAGGGGGCAAAGACCCTTCCTGAGGGTTTGGGGCCAACCTGGACCATCGATCATCCCCTAAACCCGCTGGGCATCCCCCTTCCACCCTCTGCCTCTACTGCTGGGAGGATTTTGACCGCGGTGGGACCCAGAGGATCAGGGCCAGCCCCGGGACCATACGTACGTGCACACTTCCCAGCAGGGTCAGGAGCCAGTGCGTCCCCGTAGAAGCCCGGCCGACACCTCTCGCAGTGCTCGCCCGTCGTGTTGTACAGGCAGCGCAGGCACCGGCCGGACACGGGGTCGCAGTTCCCCACGGCGTTGAGGTCCACGTTCCCGTGACACTGGCAGGGGACGCAGAGATGCACGGGGCCCCTCTGCCCCAGGGGGTCCCCGAAAAACCCGTCGTCGCAGAGCTCGCAGCGTTTTCCTGGGGAAGGCGAAAAGGTGGGGAGGGTCCAGCCGTGCCAGCACTGCCCACGGCCCCCTCACCCGCCCACCCCCAGCCTCACCTCTCTGCCCCGGGGGGCAGTGGGTGCAGACCACCTCCCCGCTGCCCGGCACCTCGGTGCAGGGCGAGCGGTCGGGGCAGGGGCACGGCTTGCAGTCATCGAAGCGCCCGACGAAGGGGTTGCCATAAAACCCGGGGCTGCAGCGCTCGCAGGAGGGCCCTTCGGTGTTGTGCGAGCACCGGCAGTGTCCTGCAAGGAGGAAAAAGAATCTGAAGGTCTGCAAAATAGCCCTGCATGGCAGCAGGGACCCTGGGAGGGATGGAGAGCCACGTGCTGAGCGTGGCACACCATGGGTGCTGGGAGGGACGCGCAGCTCCAGCCAAGGGATCACGCTGGGATAGCACGTCCCCAACCAGGACTCGTCACGTTTCCCCTCCCTGCCCCATCCTTGCTCAAGGGAGAAGGTTTTGGAGAGGACGTTGGGGCCCCGGCACCAGGCCCACGCTCCCCCGCGGCGCGGGGACCAGGCGATGCTGGCACGCGCGGGCAGCGGCATCAACGCGCACCCAGTCTGTCGGCGCCTGCGATAATCGACAACACATTTCCCAGCGACGAGGCGTGTGGTTTCCAGCTTGTCATGGAAAACACAAGCAGCCGGCCGGCACCCAGCGGGGAGCGAGCGTCTCCTTGCGAGCCGAGCCGGTGAGTCACAGCCTTCTGAAATCGGCTGGGAGGAGGAGGAGGAGGAGGAGGAGGAGAAGGAAGGATGCTCAAGGAACCCCCCCACCTCCAGGCAGACGTTCTGCTTGACTGGACGGAGAGAAGGAGACCGAGGTGGGGGAGGATTTTTCCCCAGGATTTGTGGGGTTGGGTCATACCAGCTGGGTTGCGCAGGAGGAAACGGGAATTTTTCCATTTTCCCCACATCCAGGCAGAGCCGAACGACGGAAAAGAAAGAAAAAGCGGGGTGGCAGGAAGGAGCGGAAAAATAAATGAAAGGAAGCGTGCGGGCCAGCAGTGCCTGGGTCGGAACATCAAAAGCCTGGCCCCGTCCCTGGGGACTGTGTGGTCGGCAGCGCCAGTCCCGGCTCCGTGAGATGAGGGCCAGGCTGCAGAGCTGCTGCCGCGTTTCTGCTGGCAGGGCAGGCAGCTTGCTGAGCACAACGCCTCTGCCAGCCCTTTCCATCCTGGCCACACACTAATGTCATTCCTCGCCGAGGGGAGCCAGCCAGCGAGGAGCCCCAGGGGCTCCATCAGGGTACCAAATGCATCATCTTATTTCCAAGCTCATTTCAGCAAGCTGCTGCTTTCTGCAGGGGTGGACGGGGAGGAAGGCAGCATCTCATAAGCCCCTCACGGCTCTGATCTGCCTCTCCCCAGGACAGACTGCAGCAAAGCTGGTGCTGGATTCATGCAGCCACCTCAAGCCCCAAGGCAGCGGTTTGCAGTCCTACCCCCCTTCCCCAGCCGCAGCCACGCAGATACTTTGCCTGACAGGAGAGGGGACAGCCAACGCCCTGCAAACCGCCCCGGACACAGCCACGCTGCCCTGACCACTTTGCTTGTGTTTTTTTCTCCCCTCCAGCCACAGTCCCTGCTGCAGTCACGCACCTCTGAGCTGGATCTGGAGGCAGAGCAGGGCTTGGGCTGGCAGCGCGAGAGCCACCTCCTCTGGTGCCTTCCCACACCTCTGGCACCGCTGGGTTTTCTGGTTCTTCTACTTGTTTCTCTGCTCAGGTTCACCCCCAGTTTGCAGGCGCCAGGGCTGTGCCCAGTCCTTCTCTGCTCCTCGGGCAGCTGTGCTGCCTGCGAGACCCGTCCTGGCCAAACCCACTGCCCCTCTCCTGCCCTGACCCCTGCCTCCCCACCCCGCTGAGGACCAGCACCCTGCCTTTCTCCTCCATTAAGGTCATGAAGTACCATGAAGAATGCCTCTCTGATCACAAATTACCATTGTTACTGCAGTTCGCTAATTATCTCTGGCTTTGCAGCTATGAACTCGGTCCCTACAACCAGCCAAGCGATTCAACTTCCAAGTTTCAGGTACCGCAACCTCACAGCTGGTTTCCAGCATCCCTCAGAAACAAGCAATGACAGGTATTTGTCACCTGAGCACACAGTGACGGGGCGAGTGGGGGGTCCAGGGGGTGCGCACCTGTGACAGGGTGGCAGTCCCCGTGCTGGTTGCAGGCGCAGGGCACGCAGCGGACGAAGGGGCCGCCGAAGGGGATCTCCCGCTTGAAGCCGGGCGCGCAGGACTGGCAGAACTGCCCGGCGTAGCCCGGGGGACACGTGCACTCCTCCACCCAGCCTGCCCGCACCCCCGGCCCGGGGCGAGCGGACGTGAGCTGGACCTCACTCAGGGACAGCCTGCCTGTGGGAGGGGAGAGCGGCGTCAGGATGGGATGGCACGTCCTCCACCCCTGTTCTCTCCATCCTGCCTGGAAATGCTCCAGACAGGCATAGGAGACCCCAAAATACCTCCTGGAGACTCCAGGGGTGTTCACAGAGAGGAGCCAGCCCCTCCCCATCACACCCCCTGCAATGCCTCTCGTCCTGGAGAGCCTGATGCTGCTCTGATGTCCCCAGCCCCATCCCAGCTTGGTCCCCATGCGGACGCTGCATGGAGCCACCCACCTTGCACGGGGCCACGGCTCACGTGGAGGCGGAGGGTGGTCAGGTTGGAGAGCAGGCGCTGGAAGCTGAAGGCTGACAGTGAAGGCTCTGCACCCTCCTCTGCCTCATGCAGCCTGTTGGAGAAGGAGCATGGGAGGAAGGACAGGGTCAGCCTGACAGCCACCCGCTGCAGGACAGCTCGGCTCAAGGCTCAGGCACAGCCATGGGAGCAGTTAAACCCCTGAGGGATGTAGGGAGTGGGGCTGAGCCCCACAGCACAGGGCAGCCCGGGCGAGATCAGACACGCTTGTCCCAAACCCCACCGAGGCTCCCCAAAGTGCCGTGATGGGTACCTGAAGGTGACAGCCTGCTTTCCGTGCCGAGGCTGGCTCTCGCTGCTGGACATGGTGATCTCCATCCCCTCGCCCTCCAGCACCAGCTGGACCTGGAGCAGGGACATCCCGGTCTCTGTCCCCGTCCCGTTCCCCTCCGCTCCCAGCAGCAGGGACAGGAGCTGCCCATAACTGAGACGCTGGTTCTGCAGAAACTTCTCTGCAAGGGGAGAGAGGAGCAAAGTCTGTAGGACATGGATGTACCCCTACATGGTCCTGTTCCCACCAGCATCATCAGGAACCACAGTCACCCTCCTATTGCAGGGCCAGCTCCAACCTGGCCTCCCAGCGTCCCGGCCCACCGCCCCAGTGGCCCCCACTGCCTTGTGTTATCGAAACACGCTCAGCTCCAGGATGCAGCCCAGCACCTCATGCACCAGCTTAGAGGTGGGATGTCCCACGAGAGCATCGTGGGGACCCCGCAGCAGAGCAGGACACCAGGCACAATACCTGGTGCAAGAAAATCCACCGGCTCCTCTCCATCCCACTCGGCGATGATCTCCCCGTCAGCCCAGCGCAGAGGCAGGTCCCCGGCGCCCGGAGCTGCGGCCGCCCAGCCCTCCAGCCCTGCGTGACGGCACACAGCAGCGGTGCATGGGCGAAGGGAGCAGAGAGTCCCCGCCAGCCCAGCACCAGCGGGGTGCTGCTTTTGGGGGCTCTGTCCCTCCTCCCGAGACTCTCCTGCGTCTTGCAAGGGGCCAGCGCTTTGTAACACCCTGCTCCGCTCGGGCTCTGTGCTCTCACGCACCGGAGGGTGGCCCTAGCCGTCTCCCCCATCTGTTTATTTTCTTACATTTAGAGGAAATTACTATCTTTAAACTTTTGCCCCCCTGCCTGTGCTGTGGTTCCAGTGTTACTGTGGGCTGCAGAGCACAGGAAGCCCAGGGAGAGATGGAGCGTAATGGCATGAAATTGGTTTCCTTCGGAAATCGGTTGAACTCCCCCCAACTCCCCAGGGTTAGTTATTTCTTCCAGCCCCAGGCGCCTGCAGGACAAATGCTTGGAAATCCCTCCCAGGCTCTCAAGTGGACTGTGCTCGATTATCAAATCATCCCAAATTCGGACCCTTTCACCCAGCGAGGAAGCTTCCAGCTGATCCAGCTCAGCTGCGGGCTGGGGAGCGCCTCGGGGAGCGGGGCTGCACCCTGCCCGGCCGTGCTGAGCCTCTTGCAGCCCAGCCCTGGGCTCTGCCAAACCTGCCCCTAAAGCAGCAGCCCCAAACTGGCTGCAGGAAGGGTGGAAAAAAGACAGGGTTTGACGCCTGGCTCCGTTTCAAGGCCGTGGAAGACATTACAGCAGTGCAGCCGCTGGCAGCGTGGTTTAAAGGCAATCAGAGTAAACCCGTGCCTGGCGCGTTCACCTCCATCTGCTCGCTGGCGTGTGCACCCCATCGGGGCACAGGCGAGACAGAGAGCGGGGCTGCCAGCGATGGGTGCCTGTACCCCACCAGTGGGTGCCCCTGCCCTGCTGGTGTGCCCGTAACTGGTGCTACACACGTCAGGCTGCACAGCAAATGGCAGGGTTTCCCTGCACATCCCCCACACACACAGCCCTGGCTGCAGCTGGGGAAGAGCACCCCATCCCGCTCCCCAAGCCCCCGTCTGCCCTGCCGCTTCCCAGCCGAGGATGGGGAGAGGTGAGGATAAAGTGGAAAGGTCCCACCAGGCTCCATCCTTTTGGTTTTTATCTTTCTGAGCAGTTTTTTAGTGCTCCCAGAGTCCCTGTTGCGGTGGGACAGCTGTGCCCAGGCCTGCAGTCCTCCTGGGAGCAGGTTGGCATGGAGGCAAAAGCAGAGGTTTAATGGCAAAAAAGGGGAAAGCCAGAGAAATCACCCTCCATCACCACCAGTCAGCCCCAACCAGGGACGCTCAGCCCCAGAGCAGGATGCTCAGCCCCAGAGGGGGATGCCCAGACCCAGCCGTCCCAAACCTCCGGAGATTTCTGGCTGGAGTCGGTGCAGCTGTGCCTCTGTTACGCCTGAGGCTGAGGGGTTGGTACCTTGGCTAAAGTCGGAGCGAACGTGGGTCACCTCGTAGCCATCTGCTGCCATGCAGGCGGTGGAGTGGCCGTAGCAGAAGCAGCTGGTGCAGCCGGCGGGGTTGTGGGGCTGCAGGTTAAACCAGCCCGGCTGGCACCTGGGCATGGGGAGGAAACAGGAGCACACGGCGTGGAGCCGGCAGAGGCGTGGGGGACCACAGCAGCATCCCCAGGAGGGACACCAGTGGTGGCTCTGAGTGAGCCCAGTCCCAGTGGTCCAGAGGGATGCAGCCCCACAGCCTCGCCAGCCAGCCATGGCCTCTGCAGGGAGCGACCCCGCAAGATTCCCATTGCAAAGCCCCCGTGAGGGGTCATGTGTGGGGGCTGGGGAAACAGCAAAGCCCCGTGGGAGTGAAGACGCCCGCCCTGCACCGACCACCGAACCCTGGCGCTGATTCCAGCCTGGAAAGGGGCCATGATCCTATCCCCATCCCGGGGCCGTGGTGCTTACCTGTTGCACAGGTGCCCCTCCACCCTCTCCTTGCAGGCGCAATGCCCCGTGTTGGGGTCGCAGGTGCCCACGCTGCCCGCTGGGTCGCAGGCGCAGGGTCTGGATGGGGCGAGACGAAGGCACGAGGTGAGCCCCGGTCCTGTTCCACCGCTCCCGCCCGGGGCTGGGCCCCCTCCTCACCTGCAGCCGCCCTCGCTGAGGCTGTGGTAGCCGTCCTTGCAGCGCTCGCACTTCCAGCCCGTCACGTTGGCTTTGCAGAGGCAGGTCCCTGAGCTGTCGCACTGGGGTTGCAGGGAGCCTGTGGGGACCCCAGCCAGCCCTGAGGGTGAGACCCTAGCCAGGGCGAGACGCTGGAGGGATACGGGGACACCCGACCAGGACCATCCCTCCCACCCGAGCCCCGGTTAGGGCAGGGGTCTCGCGCGCAGCCCCGCACACCTGCGGGGTGGCAGTGGCAGGGCTGGCAGGCTGCCCGCGGCTCCCACCGGTAGTGGTTCTGCCGGCAGCGCTCGCAGTGGGGTCCGGCCGTGTTGTCGCGGCAGTTGCGGCAGTGGCCCCCGTGCCCGCTGCGCCGGTACAGCTCCCGGTCATAGAAGCACTCGTCCGAGCGGCCACTGCAGTTGCAAGCTGGAGGGGGGGGAAGGCAGGAGAGGTGGTCGGCACCTGGGGAGCTCAGGGGTTAAAGCAGCCTCCGGTGGGGTTGGGTGAGCCAGAGGGGCTGCTTGGTGGAGCGGCGCGAGCCTTCAGCAGTGCCTCTGCCTTTGGAAGTGGAGGTGGGGGCTGCACTCATGGGGTAATGAAATGATGGGGAATCCTCCCAGGGAGGTTGTGGAGTCTCCTTCTCTGGAGATATTCAATACCCGCCTGGACAAGGTCCTCTACAGCCTACTGTAGGTGACCCTGCTTCGGCAGGAGGGTTGGACTAGATGACCCACAGAGGTCCCTGCCAACCCCTACCATTCTGTGATTCTGTAATGCTGCAAAGAGGGGGCCTGGGGTGCAAATCCTCCCTCCCTGCCCAGAGCAGCCTTATAAAATGGAGCAGCCGCTTTCTCCCCGTGCAGGAAGGGCAGGAGATGCCGGATGAGCCGATGCAGCACCGGCACAGCCCATCGGGGCTGGCCACACACCGTGACCAGGAGATACTCACGGAGACACTCGTTGGCAGCCTCGGCGGTGCCACGGGCCCACGGCCGGTCCTGGTAGAAGGGCTGGCAGCGCTCGCAGTCGGTGCCGGCCGTGTTGTGCTGGCACACGCAGACCAGCTGCCCGGCCTCGTCCGGCGCGCACTCGCTGGCGTGGCCGTTGCATTTGCACCTGCAGCGAGACCCCGGCGTGGGGACCAGCCGCTCTGAGCACTGCTGTGGGCAGCAGCCGGCAGTGGGACGGTGCCCAGGCTGTGCAGCGTGTGGCCCTGCTGCCGGGCCAGCTATGGGGCAAGGAGTGGGGCAGAAAGCAGCTTGCGCTGTGTCGGCGTCAAGGCCACCCACCGCATCCCCGAGGGGCTCCCGGCCAACTGGGAGGTCACACGCCGAGGGTGGCCCCGCCGAGATGCTAACAAGCCCCAGCTGCTGGGATGGAGGGAGACAGCTCTCACCAGGATGCAGAGCTTTCCCGCAGCCCCAGCCAGGGAAGGGCACGTGCAGCACAGCCCATGGGCAGCACCAGATGGGTGTCACCAACGTCTCTGTCCCACATCAGCTCCCCCATCCCGCCAGCAGCTGCTCCAGCTCCTCGGGCTGTGGCCAAGCCAACTCCACGCTCCTCCACCAGCCTCAGAGCATCTCTCCACTGGCACCCCAGGACCCCACTTTTGCTGTGCCCAGGGACAAACAGGGCCACAGGAGGAGCAACACGAGCCCCGGTGCCATCAGAAGCCATAGGGCTGGGAGGGGGCAAAGCAAATACAAATGGTGGCAAATGGAGAGAGCTGGGGGGGAAAAGACCTCCTCTGTGCACAGGAGGAAGGGATCCAGGTTTCACCACCTGCCTCTGCACTGCCAGCTCTGGTTCACACACGGAGGGAGCCACATCTGAGCAGTTTGGCCCAAAACCGCAACTCAAGACTGAGGTGGGGAGCATCTGTCCCAAATCCCAGCCCCACAGCCCCAGAAAGATCTCTCCCCCTCCTACCCTCACCCCAGCCTGGCTGCCCCTCACCTGCCACCAACAGAGAAGTCGGAGATGGCATAGTAGTACGACTGCAGCACCTTGGGGTCCTTGAAGATGTCATCTCCGAATGTGTTGAGCCGGTTCAAGGAGATGAGCAGGTCGGTGACGGTCACCCACTCCTGCAGGGGACACGGGGAAGGCGCCTTGGCCAGGGGTCTGGGCCACCAGCTGCCACCCCAGCCGGGACACATCCTGCACCTTCTCTTACTGGGATGCAGGGCATCACAGGCGCTTTTACCCCGCCTGGCTGCATCAGTGCACCCGGTCCCGGGGGACCACGCACCCACCCCACTCCCACCCCAGCAGCACCTGCAGCGCGGGGCTCCCGTCGAAGTTGTAGGCACTGGGCCGTCCCTCGAGGGTGGAGAAGGCCACGTTGCCCCCGCTCAGCGGGGAGATGTCGCTGAATTCGTCGGTGCAGAAGGCCACCTGCTCGTCCTCCCCTGGCCGCAGGTAGTGCCGCTGCCGCTTGCCGTAGGTCTTCTCGCAGGACGCGCTGTAGTACTGGAAGGGCACCCAGGGCCCCTCAGCGCGGCTGCGCTTGTAGATGGCGAAGCTCTCGGGGCGGCTGGTGTGAAACTTCAGCCGCACGTAGGTGATCTCGTAGGCTTTGCCTGGGGACAGACCCACCACGCTGTCACCCTCTCCCAGCCACCCAGTGGGCACCGCAGCCTGTGCCAGGGCTGATATTATCCCAGTGTCCCATCCCGCATGGCTGCCGGCATCCCCCTGGTCCCCCCGCGGGCACCATCCCCCGCTGCCACAGCTAGAACAGGGGCAAAGTGAGAAATCACCGTCCAGCCACCCTTCACCAGCTCCACCTCGCTGCAACCCAAACCCCATCAGCCCCAAATCCTCGGGATGCACCAGGCGAGCTGCGTGGACGAGGAGCCGCTGCAAAGCCGGGCTTCAGCCAGCAGCCGAGGAGGAAGAGTCAGGCCCACGGCGCTGAGCAGCACCCACAGGGATGGGGAGGTGGGAAGGGTCAAGGCTGGTCCCTTCCCAGGGAGCCATGTGCTGGGACCCGGCATCGCTGCTGTCTTTGCCGGGATGAAGACAAAGAGAGGTTGCCAAACCCCGGGGCGGCCGGCGGAGCTCTGAAAGCGCTTGAAAGAATTAGCGAAAAGGGGGAAAGAAAACACCAAAGTGAACATCAGAACCGTTTAATTGCCAGAGATGAAGGACCAGCTCAAAGACTGGATTGCTCCATAACAGCGCTGCTCCTGACAGCGCAAAACAATTAGCTGCAAGGTTTTGGCTTTATTTGAAAAGATAATGAGTTGGGAATGTTAGAGGGGTTATTCCGGGACTAGGAAAACAAGCCTTTAATTGGGCCCATATGAATACTGTCGCATATGTGCCGCGACTTTGCTGCGGGGGAGCCGAGGCAGCCTGGCTACCGGCACTGGGAAAAGCAGCTGCCTCCCGTCAGCGACACAGGGAGCACCCGGCCGAGCGCCCGGGGGGCTTCAGACCCGCTCACAGCCCACCCCGAGGTGACAAGGGCTGGGAAGGGGCTGCAACCGGGCTGTCCCACCACCGCCATGCTCCCCGGTGCCTCTCCCCAAATTCGCCTCCCTCCGGGTCCCCTCTGGGCTGGCGGCAGGGAGGTGGCAGGTGCCGGTTCCCAGACAGCACGGTCCCGGGGGGGACGTCTGCCAAACCGGCGAGGTCCAGGCCATCGCCTCCCGGAGCAGTTTCCTCTGGGAGAGGAAGGGAGCTCGGCGCTGTGTCAATAAACAGCCCCTGCCCCAAGCCGCCCCGCGCGAGGGGAGGGGGCGGCTGGGCTGGGGGAGCCCGAGCGGTGCCTCTGGCTGGGACGGAGGAAACTCGCTGCCCTGCAGAATCATCCCCAGGGAGCGCGTGCTTTTCCCAGACAGGCCTTTTAATCAGCCAAGATCTGCTCAGGAAAAAAAAAAAATCCAGAAAATAACCCAGGCTGTTTGTCTCCCCTTCCCTGCTCAGGAAGGTGACACATGTCCCAAAGCTGGGTGCCATGGGATGGGGACACCAGGAGGGTGCACAGGCCGCTGAGGGTGACAGCACCAGGACCCCTGGATGCTCTCCCAGCTGCACTGCCCTCTGCTCATCTGCCTCCCGCAGAGCCCGAACGGCAGCTCGTGCTGCACCATGAGCCCCAGGCGAGAGAGTTTGGAGAGGAGCGAGGAGCATGTGGGATGGTCACGTCACCCATGTGTCCCCAGCCACCTCCGGTCCCCCCCGAACCTCAGCCCCGGGATCCCGCCGCAGGCTCACGTCCCACGGGGAAACCAGACCCACAGATGCAGATACCCCCTGGTCTAGGCACTATGAAACGAGCTGCTGGCATCCAGAGTGCTACCCGAGGAGCCCTGCTGCCTTTGCAAGCCCGTGGATATTTTGGGTTCCTCCCCAACGTCTCCCTGCAGGGTAAGTGCAACAGCCGCGGGCGCTCGGGATTATCGATCTGCTCCAAGTCCAATGCACTCTAACGCATGTCTGAAAGCTCGCAGAGAAGAGAGATTTAAAGGAGGATAATCTAATTAACGCCAATCAACAGCATGCAGGTAAACACAGGTCTTGTCCAACTCATTCGATATCTTATTTAATAAGCTCCCCAGGTAACCACACTGGAGAACCTGTAAGATGTCTGACTCGGGACTGAGCGAGACAAGCAGGCTGGCAGGGACGCGCTGCTTGGGTTGAAAAACCCAAGAACTCGGTGGAGCTTGCGAGCGGGGATGGTCCTGGGCCGCATCCTGGGGGCTGCAGAGGCCGGTTGGGCTTTTCCTCCATAACCCAAGAGAAAGCATTAAGGTAGTAATAAAAAGGTCTGCAGGTGGGACAAGAACAGGGCCTGGAGGCTATGGGAAAGGTCAGACAGCAATGAGCCGGGCACAAAAATGGCACCTTTTAGCATGGCAAGATATAGGAGCCGTGCAGGAGCAAGGGTACGTTTGCAGAGGGATGCTCCGGCTCAGGAAGGGACGCGGGGACCAAGGCTGAAGATGAGCTCGGTGAAGCGTTATGGCCTTGGATATGTTAATGGGAGACAGACAAGCAGGGTGGGCACAGGGGCTGGACAAGACTCCACGGGAGACCCAAGCGCGGGGTCCAGCAGGGTCTGCAGAGGAGCCAGGGAGGAGCCAGGAGCAAGGCAGAGACTGGGAAGCAAGCCCTGAGGCTCGGGGAGCTCGGGCTGGGGCAAGGGGCTGCTGCACACATCAGCGTGCCGAGAGGCAGCACGTGTCTGCGTGACGAGCTGCACCTGGTGGCCACAAACTCTGTGGCCATCCTGGAGATGGCCACCAGCTTCCAGTGCCAGACACTAAAAGGAGGAAAATCCAGGCTGGAAGTGACCCGCCGCGGAGGGGAGACCGGCCACCGGAGGAACCAGTGACAGCTTGTTCAGCCATGCAGGTTGCGTTTAGGTTGCCTACGCTCCAGGTCAAACACGAACGAATTTGGGGTGATCTAACAGCCCCCATTAGATGGGCGAGGGGCCGGCAGACCCCTCCCATGGGGCTGGCGGGAGCGGGGCTGGCAGCCTCCTCCGGCATCGCTTCTCATGCCCAGTGGGGAGCCCAGTCCCGGCTTGGGATGAGGACCAGATGTCCGCCCGCTCGTGGGGGGCTGGGAAAGCAGCGACCTCCGCCCAGCCCGGCAGCTCCCATGTCCCTGCCGGGGCACACACAGACCCTCCACTGTCACCCTGAGCCTGGCTGCTGGGTCCCACCAGCACGGCTCCGTGCCACACCAGGGCTCGGCTGTCCCCTTACCGGCTCCGACCGCAGCCCCTCCGCTACCCCACTTCGGCATGCAGATGGCAGGAGACGGCAGAGAATGAAGATTTTACAGCTCTGGTCAATAGCCAGGATAGTTTAGATGGCAGGAAAATGTTAAAAATCCTGTTTAAAATGCCAGGCATGCCCCTTGGGTTTAAGTACTCTCCAGGCAGGCGGCTTGCACGATATTTAAAACGTAGAGGGTCGGATCCCAGCTGAGGAAGCTCATCGGGGGCTGCACAGCATGCGCAGAGCTCCAGACCCCCGAGATGTACTGGGCATCCTCAGCAATGCACAGGGGTGAAACGCCACGGGCTTGGTACCCACAGGCCTCACCCTGGTGGCAAGGCTCTCACGGGGGGTGGGGGTGGGGGGTCTGTGCCTCCCCCCGCCCTCCTCCTGCTCTGCAAACTTGCATAATCGGTAAAAAGCAGCCTCAGGAGATGGGAGAGCTGACAGCCCGGGCACGGCTGGCTGGGAAGCGGCACAGGCAGGCACAGCCGCTGGCATCGTCACCCCGCAAGGGACCGGGGCTCGGCTGGAGGATGGCGCAGACCCTCCCCATGTCTTTCAGTGATCTACCCGCAGCGCTTGGCGGAGGGCATCCCCCTCCTCGCACCCCCTAAAAGCCCCGGGGAGGGCCAAAAGCAGCACCAAGAGCTGCAGGGTGGAGGAGCATCCATCCCCCCCCCCCAGCCACACACCCGGCT
>Ga0065711_1036468_pt1 | contig 20952 bp, 20 predicted proteins | sample Hoacrofraction12_FD_59098 | JGI IMG/M metagenome (GOLD analysis project Ga0065711, IMG submission 59098) | Hoatzin crop microbial communities from Cojedes, Venezuela - Epithelial fraction 12 v2 (version 2) | ecosystem: Host-associated > Birds > Digestive system > Esophagus > Crop | place...
GGCAGCTGGGGGGGGCCATGGACACCGGGACAGAGGGACACCGGGACACCGCGGTGGGGGGGGACTGGGACACCGGGACAGAGGGACACCGGGACACATGGACACCGGGACACCAGGACACAGGGACACACGGACACTGGGACACCGGGACACTGGGACACCGTGGGGTGGGGGGGACACCGAGAGACCGGGACACTGGGCAGGGACACTGGGACACAGGGACACTGGCACCAGGGGTAGACACATCGAGAGACCAGGACACCAGGAGATCAGGACTGCAGCGGGGGGACTGGGACACTGGCACAGCGGGGTGGACTTGGGGACCGGGACCGCGGTGAGGGACACACAGGGACACTGGCACAGTAGGGGATGGGGTTCGGGACACCGGCACTGCCCCGGGGTGGGCACCAGGAGACCGAGACACTGGGACAGTGGTGGCACTTGGCACCATGGGGGACAGCCCGCGCCGCTTGTCCCTGCCTTGTCACCTACCCCTGCCCTGTGTCACCTGCCCTGCCGAAGGTCACCTACCCCTGGCCTGACACCCAGCCCCACCTCGTCACCCTGCCCTGGCCTGCCACCTCCTGCGGCCTGCCGCTCCATGCCTCCCTCGAGTCCCCGCACGCCCTCGGTGCCACCCGGCCCTCCCCGTGCCACCCAGCCCTCACCCCATCACCCCGTCTGTGCCATTCGTCCCTGCCCCCCGGCCTCCCTGGGCTCCCGGTTTGAGCTGTTCGGCTCAGGGTTTGGTGACGGGATGGAGGAGCAGGACAGCGGCAGCCCCGGTGCCACCGAGGGACCGTGATGGCCGCAGTGGGCCCGTCACCCGCGACCCACGGCTGGGGCCAGGACAGGAAACCCAGACGCTGCACCCATCTTTTGGGGGAAAACCCAAGGAACCGTTGGACCGAGGCCTTGCCATCGCCGCTGGGGGGGTCTCCTCCGAGGGATGGAAGCGATGCTCAGCCCAGAAAGCGACGCTTCTCACCCCGGCTCCCCTCGCCGCCTGCCGGCTCGGCGGGGGGGATTTTCTTTTCCCAAGTTTTCCCAGACGGCAGGGAAATTTCCAGGCCCAAACAAACAGCCACACGTGGGGCTTGTCACCGGCTCCAGCGCAGCCTGCCCAGGGGAAGCGTTGCCATGGCTACAAGGGGGGGAATATGATTCAGATCCAGCGAGAAGGCTCGGCCGATAGAAGTGCTTAATTAAAGATGAGAAGGCGGCAGGAAAGTTCAGACGCGCGCAGGGCAGGGACGCAATCGGCGGCAGGGAGCTGCGGGGAGCTGTCGGGGGGACTGCCCATCCTGCCGGGTGCTGGTGCCTCTTGGTTTTGTCTCTCGGCTGGGAGAAAAGGGGGTGCGAGGCACGTACCCCAAAGCACAGAGCCCACAGCCCTTGCAGGAGCAGGGTTGGGGGCTGGAAGGTGGCCCCAAGCGTGGCTTTAACGCCGCGGGGAGCCAGGGCAGGGCAGGATGCCCGACGCCGGGCACAGGAGAGGAGATGCTGCACCAGCATCCCATGGGGAGACAGGCTGGGACACAGAGCCGCAGCACGGCCTCTCCTCCTCCTCCTCCTCCTCCACGATGCAGCCTTCAAACATGCACCGAGACACTGAATGGTGTCCGAGGTACTCAGTTCACATCTCCCGGCGTCTGGCATAGAGATGAGCCCCCCCTAAGCTTCCTTTCCTGCTTAGTGGAGCACAATTTTCCCCTGCAGAGCCCACAGATTCTCTGTCCCCCTCCCTCCACAGCAAAGCTTTCCCGGGGGCTGGGGGCAGACACCCGCTGCCTCCGCAGGGCCGGGTTCCAGGATGTGCCCCGATGCATCCCCGGGCTGGGGGGAGAAGGGGCGCAGCAGAACATCAGTCCCCAGCACCAGTCCATCACCTGCCCCGCAGGGAGCAGAGCCCCAGCCCTCAGTGGGGACAGCTCTGGGTCACAGCCCAGCACTGTCATGCTGCTCCAGGACACCCACCTCTCTGCTGGTGAAGACCCAAGGTTGCTCCAAGTTGGCACCTGGGAGCAAAGTCTGGGCTCTGGCCTTGCCCTGAGCCTGCTCCCCGCCATTCCTTGGGAAACGCTTCCTCAAGGTGCCCCTGTGGAGCACCCAGCGGGGCACGAAGGACTTGTTATGCCAGGAAGGGGTTTGCTAAAATTCAGGAAAAGGGTTTCAGAGAGCAGGCTGTGACGTGTCGGGGGAGGAAAGCGAGTGGTGATTGCTCTTCTGTTTAAAGCCATCTCCCAGCACGGGTGTCCAAGCTCCGGGCATGGCAGGAGAGGATGTCCCCTCTGCTCCCCTCCAGCCTTCCCCAGTGTTCCATCTCTTCAACCAACTCCTCTCCGAAAGCACCGTCAGAGTTTGGAAATCACCCACCATGCTGCTTACAGAGTCAGGCTTTAATTCGACAACAAACCGAGATCGGCCAACTGCCACGGCCCACACCGCGCCGCTCCCTCTTGCTCCGCGTCTTCAGCCTCGCAGGGAAGGGTTTCAAACTTTGCAGGGTATGAAATCCTTGTGGTGAGGACCTAAAGCTTTCAGGAAAAATAACCCCACCAGAGCAGAAACCCCCTAATTCAATCGCGGGTTTTCAGCAGAGACACGTCTATGGGAATTTTGATAACTTGAAGGCAGAGCATGTGTTCTGCTGCTGAGCCAAGACAGAAAGTACATTTCTTTATTCAAAAGCTTTTTGGTTTACTTTTATGTAGAAAAGAGTGCAAACAGCAAATCTCATGTAAAAGAAAGCCTCCTTTGGTGGGAAACCGAGCCTTGCAATGCAATAGGGGATGGATGGCACAAGCAGATTTTTGGGGGGAGGTTGCAGGGTTGTTTCTCAGAAAACAGTGGAGATCTCTACTGCAAAACTCCTGATGCGGTCCAGCCAAGGGCTGTATCAGAGACTTCTCCTCTTGGCATCACACTCTTCGGTGAATCACACATGTGGGCATCAATAGAACATCTCCACCTTCTCCAGAGGACTAGAAGCAGCAGGATCCCATCCCCTGAGAAGTTGTCTCCTGACTGATGAGCGAGGAAAAGGAAGGCGGCACTGGCACAAAGGCTGGGTCAGGCTGGCTGACGGACCCACGGCTGTAAGAGAAAGCAGGGGCCGCGCCAGCTCTGCCCCGCGCTGACACTACTCTTCCAGTCTACCAGGGAGCACCGGAGCAGAAGGAACTCGAGGTTGCATTACCATCTACTCCTTCCAGCTGCAGACATTGCCAGAAAGCACGAAGAACACGAAATTCAAGGTGCGGGATTTGGCAACAGAAGCGTGCTGGAGTGCCCCGTCCCACGGGACGCCTGGGAGCAGCACCACAGAAACCATGTCCTGGGGCGGACGACTTGCAAACCAGCACTGCTGTCAGCTGCTCAAACATTAGCTGAGGTCCTTTGGTTCCTGGTGTTTTCTCACCCGAGAGCTCCCCAGCCCAGTGGGATCAGCAAGGAACAGCTGTGCAAAGCGCTGGCCAAGCCTTGGTCCCTGCTGGCCTGAGCGTCGAGGCCTGGTGCTCCGGACCCCAGGGCTGCCCCAAGCCCGTGGGTTGGGGGCAGGGGTACAGCTAAGCGACTCCTTCCTTTCTAACGAGTGGCACCAGCGCAGCAAACACACCCCGTTCTAAAGACCAGAGCAGGCTTTATTTCCTCCCATCTTCCCGCACTCGCATCACACTATTTCAGCCTTTTGAAACCCAGCAGTAAAAAAAAGGATTAAAAAGTACCTCCAAAAATCAGTCGAAGCCACTCATTAATTGTATTCCCCCTCGCTCCCAAAGCATGAGCAAGATCCATTCCAAAGCGCCCAAGGCATTTTCCCCTCTGGTCATTCCAGGGACAAAGACCAGGATGTCCACGCAGAGTCTGAGCTCCCCAAGCCAACCCTGGACAGCAGAAAGCAGAGCACCCCACTGCCAGAGGCCTCAAATGCTATTTCGAAAACATTTCATTAAAAACAGGCATTGTTTGCCCCAGATTGAGCCGCATGGTGATTTTCAGATTAAATTTTAAGTTGTATTTAAGTTGTATTTAAGCGCCTGGCCTGGGTCTTGTGCTCTGCCTCCGGTACGGCTGGACAGCGGAGCCGACCCACCTAGGGAGAGCAGGTGCCACTGCCAAGCTCCCCAGCACCTCCAGCCCAGCCAGTACCACACGCAGCCAGGTGTTTGGGAGGCTTCCCTCCGCCTCCAAGTCCAGCCTGACTCCGATTAATTAACAGAGCCTGCTGAAATCCCAGCCTTAGCTACTCGGGCTGCTCGCTAGCTGCACAGCTGTCTTCCACTCGCACTTGAGAAACTTTGTATGTAATGAGTATTAATTAGCTGAAAGTGAAGCACCATTTTCCAGGCAGGGGAAATTATCTGCTCTCTCTCTGCCCTGTAACAAGCCCATGTTGGGACGAGGCTGCAAAGGGAGCAGGTAGAAGTGGTTCCTTCTTGCTCTGCACATCTGCCACTTTTCCTATTCCGCCACTTTTTCTGCCATCGTTGATGAGCACTTCGCTGCTGCCAGAGCTGAAAAGGCAGCAGCCTTCTGGAAGGAAGAGCTGGAGTCTTTCTGTCATTGCCTGCTACCGCCAGAGCTGGTCCCTGAGACTGTCCTGACCCTCAGATACACTGAACGGAAAGTGCTGCTGTCTCAGAGGGCTCCTCCCAGTGCCAGGAGCTGCTGAACAAGGGACCGGGCCAGAAGAGCACAGGCAATGGATCCTCCCCCTCCAGAAGTCCTCAAGACCAGGCTGGGCAGATGTTTGTCAGACTGACCACAGATAACGCTGCCCAGGAGAAGAGTAGGGGATGGGGCATCCCCAAGCTCTCTCCTACGCCTGAAGCGCTACCATTTCATAGAGAGCATGCACAGTACAACTTCGTTGCTCCTGGTGGCAACATCTGCACCATGAACACGGCACCTGACACCAGTAACAGCAGCATGAAGGGCTTTGAGCAAACGCCCACCCAGAAAAAACTCACCAGGCCACCATGTCCTTCTGGGCCCGGAGCTGAAGAAATGTCACAGAAAGCTGAAGGCTGCAAAGGAGGGTGAGCATCGATGCTAAACTATTGATGAGCTAAATCTAGGAAGGCAGATCTGGAGCTCTTCACCACCAGTTGGGTGTCTTCAGCTCAGACCACTGTGCCAGCTGAAAACACTTAGCTACAACAGTGATGGGCATTATAAAGAACCCCAAGCTAAATGAAGGGAAAAGGTTACCTAATAATTACAGTCACTGCTACAGATCCAGCTGCATCCACAGCTCAGCTTGACCTTTGGGGACCAATGAATAATGCACCATGCTGGTGAAATCACCCTTCCTTGATAGACCACTGTTAGAAAAGAGCAGGGTGGCCTCTCCTGTTTGTCCTTTACTTGCTGCTAAGCTCAATTTCTTCATGTAAGAGGACCAGGAAAGTCAGAAAAATATCATTCCTGTTCCAAAATAATTCCCACTGTAATTTCACATCACTAAATTCCACAAACCATTGGTGCTCCAATGTCTGCCGCAGGGGCTGCAGCAGAGCCAAGCTGAGGTGAAACACTGGGTCAGACTAATCTCTCCGTCTTGGGACACCAAAAGGCAACCGCTCTCCAGTGCAAGTGGCTCAAGCTGCTGAGCACAACCCCATGCACGGATATGCATGGTTTTCAAAGCTGTAAAATCGATTGCAATCTGCCTGCTCTGCGTTGTTCGAGGCCGATCTCATCTTTAGCTTAGCCCATTTTGCATATCCAGGTCCTCACCCAAAGCGCAGAGCCTTCTTTGTGGACTTCCCCTGGCTCCAAGATCAGGTCCTACTAGAGCACACCCTGCGAGCAGCTCTCGGCCTGGCTGATGGTGCAGGGGCTTGGGGCAGCAGGCAGCACCATGGGCGAGAAACATCAAATGCTCTGCAGCAGAATGAGGGCGAGCTGGAGTTGACGGTACTCAGGGGCTCACTGCTGACATACGGGTGTGGGGATCTGCGAGAGGTCAGACCCTGTTTCAGGGCCAGAAAGCTGTTTTGGTCACTGGCTATCGGGGATCGTTCTGGAAAAATTCAAAGCAAACCTTTGCACCTGGTCAGGGAAAGCACGGGGACAAAGATCAAAAGGTATATTTGAAATCAGGACAGTAGAAGGACAGGCCCACCAACAGCTCTCCCCCAGTACTTGCTAGCGTTCATATGTTACGATATGAGTGATAAATGGCTGGAGGTCACAGAGCCTTTGTGCTCTCCCCCAGCTTGCCAAGAAGGTGCGTGACCAGCTTCTGCAGGTCTTCAGCCCGGACCACCGAGGCACGCAGCACTTCCTCGTGGCTGGCTTTCTCTTGACTGTTGTAGCTCATCACCACTTTGTTGGTGATGAGGGAGATCCCAAGGACTCGGAGGCCACAATGCCTGGCTACGATTACTTCTGCGACAGTGCTCATGCCTGCGGTGGGAGAGGAAAGGACCAGGATAAGTCAGGATTTACACCAAAACAAGATCTCCCCAAGGCTGCAAATCACCATCCCACCTTCAGCGCGTGCCCTTGCCTCCTTCCCCCACAGCGCTCTACTTCTGAGCTATGAAATAGTTAAATGCTGTGATACTTGTCAGGCTGTAATGGTTGTAGCACTACAGTCACAACCCTGCTCAGCACCATAAACCACCCACATCCGATTCCTGCGCGCTACATCTCTCTCCCTGAGACGTGTCAGACTGCTTGCAGCCCTGTTGCAGCTACTGATGCGCCGTGTCATTTGGCTCTTCTCCTCCTCGGCTAAAAAAGCCATCGCAAAGGCAAACGGCTTTGTGGGAAGCCGAGCTCCTTTCCTCACACACAACGAATCTGCAGATATTAATGTACCATGAACTGCTTCAGCAACACAGGGGTCAAGTTGGAGGAATCACACAGATTGTGGCACTTGCTCTCCTTGTACGCAGTTGGGAAGGTATCCATAATTCCTGCCCCTGAACAACCAGGATGCTTACAGAGGGCTGCTTTGTACTGAAGAGGCACAGTGAAAATCCTTACAGTGTCAGAGTTTAAAAAATAATAGAAAAGGACTTTATTTCTGATTGGGCCTCATTCTGTCCTACTGAAGCCGAGCCATCTGAGCGTGGGAGATGTGTGTTTGGAAAACAAACACAGCATTGCGCTGGGATCCCTGTCCTGGGCAGCCATAAGCACAGAGACTTTCTGCAGATCTGTCCTCGGAGCCTCACTAAGCCACCGCAGAACTGAGCAGAAATACACAGGGCTCATTTCTCCAGGCCCAGGAGACTGAGAGTCAAAGACTGCAGGAAGTCAGCCTTGAGCAGAATTCACTGTTTAATCCCTGCGCTCAGCCAACCCCAGCAGCCCAGGCAGCTTACCTACAGCATCCGCTCCCAGCGCCTGCAGCATGCGGCTCTCGGCAATGGTTTCGTAGCAGGGACCGGCCACCAGACAGTACACTCCTTCTCGGATGAAGTTCAGAAAGCCCAGCTCCTGGGCACTATCCATCGCCAGGCCGAGTAGGTCTTGTTCGTAAGCGTCTGACATGGAGGGAAACCTCACTCCAAACCTGCAAGACAGGAAAGGGCAGAGCCACGCTGATGCTGCTACCGCTACCTTCCCCCACCAGCTGAGCGATGCTCAGCCTTTGGAGAAAAGGGAAACATTAAGGGCAGACCTGCCACCGATGTAATCTCTCTCATCCTGGCCTTATCATCAGATGCTTCTGACATCATGGCATTCCTGCTCGATCTGCTCACCCAAGGCCCTCAGCAAGCAGAGGTCACAGCTGTTGGAAGGTCAGGAGCTGTGTTCCTACCACACAAACCCTTCTGGAATGGTCTTCCCAGGGCCTCCTGTCTCCAGGGAGCACCGACAGCCAGTTTTCTTGCCCCATTAAATGTCACCATGGGCAGTTAAACATTGTCCACCAGACAGCTGCTGCCCTTTACTTCTCCTGCACAACAGCTTGTAGACAGGCTCCCCGGGGCACCAAGTCCCACAGGCTGTCTCCACTGAGGGGGTTTGAGCAGGGCCTGATGGACCATCGGTTGCTACGCTTAAGAATCGGGCAGCTACTAAATCAGCCTCATGACCAGGGATGCCCTGCGCTACAACAGCGAGGGCTGTTCGATCCCCGCGTTGACACCCACACGCTCGAAACAAACACAGAGCTGGATGCAGCAGACAGATCACAAGAGATTCGAGTCTTTCCCCATAACTGTCTACATCAGACCGGTCTGAAGGGCCTAAGGAATGACTTTCCTGGGAAGGCAGATGCACAAAGCTTGCTGATCAGAAGGCACATCCCAGGAAGGAGCATCCAGTTCCGCATTTGGTTCCTGGCACAGCACAAGCTTGGAGACTCTTCTGGGACAGAAGTGCAATCCAAACGCCCATTTGAGATGCCGCAGTAAGTTCTGCCTGTCCCTCAGCTGCCTCTCCACAGCATGCAGGGATCCTCGTAGGTCTTCCATCGCACCCGCTAGACCCAGAGAATGGGCACTGGATACTCAGCAGAGTGTCAGATGCCATTAGGCAAGGGCATCCCATCCTAGGTGTCCTCCTTCGCAGGGAAATGGGGAGAGTAGCACATGTAGGAGCTCCAGGGCCATATTTTAGGTAGCCTTCATCCTGTGCTTCAAGGCTGGGTTTTTCACTTGCTTTGGATCTCAAGACGACATCTCAGTCCTGTTCCTCACTGAGCAGACCCTGCTATTGACTCAAGGTGAGCAGGAGCAGATGGCCAAGAGCAATGTGCTGCTGCTGAGGAAATCTTGAAAATAAGCTCCCAGCCATGTTTACCAACTCAGTTCAGTAGAAGTGGACCAGGTCCCTCACCCAGGCTATTAAAGCTCCTGCTCATTTTCATGTTCTTCCAGATGAATTCTTAGGGAAGTAGGTGCCTTATTTTACATTTATAAGCACTAAAACGTTATACAAATAGACCCCAAACTTTTCCATCTGGTCTAAGGTAAAAAGTATTCATCCCCATGAAAACTGCTTCTCTTTCCTGAAGGATGGCCAGCAACGTGGAAGCCAATCTCTAACTTAGTCAGTTCAGCCCTCAGACTCTTGCAGTACATGCCCTTTCCACACAACTTCATTGCCTCTAGTTTTACTCTGCTGTGCTTAGATAAATCCTTCCTGCTGCTGAGCTGGACTGGACTTTAGGAGGGGTTTGCTCAGCTAAAGCTCCGCAAAGCTTTGAAAGCTGATTCGCAAAGACCTTTTGCCCGTTTTGATGCCTTAGTCAGCAGTACAAAAGTCACATCCCAGAGCACTGCAGTCTTCACCGGGAAGCTGCTCTCTGGAGGCTACGAGGCAGCTATGTGGCCTTTGAATGTTGTCCAGATGCAGTTCTTGTTCGGTTGGTGTTTCTCCGCCTGTTCCTGAGCGATTATGCAAGTCCAGAGAGCTTTAAACACCTCTCCACGTGGCTTCTGTGCTTTTGATCACTCTTTCCTCCAACCCACACAAATACCTATGAAGGTGTAAAGATGTTCCGCTTGCCATTAGAATCACAACACGGTGTTTATTTCTCCTGAGGTAGTTGCTAGCACCTTTCAGATTTCTTCAGAAGCAAAAGTCAGGTCTGATGTAACATTAGGAAGGAAATCACTTTAACTGGAAGCCAGGCAGACCACCTTATTCTCAGCCAGAATTTTCTGTCTGGAAAGATCCCAGGACAGTCCAGGTGCCTGCCCTGCAAACATGTCCTTTTTTCAAGACGAAGGTACCAACCCAACAAAGAATTCAACCATCTTGTTATCTAAACTCACACTCTTTGCTCATAAACTACCAGCTCCTGTACCACCTCCATTGCCTGTCCTCTGGCTTCACACACCTGGCTTTCATCAGGATTCTCTCTTGCCAGCTTGGTTCGGAAATAATTATTGCTGCCGTTATCTCCTTATCACAGTCCACCCTTTCCTTCCCACCACGAGGCTCTGGCAGCCCTGGATCTTGACTGCTTCCATGTTGACTTTCCTGACACCTGATGTGCTCTCCTTTGCTCAGCCTGAATGCCCAGTGGATGTATCTTCACGCTCTTTTTGGCCCCGTTGGAGAGCCAAGGGGCTTCTTTTAGTAAACACGGGCCCATCTAGCATGTCCCCTCTCAGTGCTATGACCTTGCTGGTGCTGGTTGCCTTCCCCCCTACCAGTCTGACAGTGCCTTGGAAGTGTTTTAGGATCATAGATTAATCTGGGTTGGAAGGGACCTCCAGAGTCATCTAGTCCATCCTCCTGCTCAAAGCAACTCTATGTCTGGTGGGAACTGCAGTCCTGGCATGCAGATGTGTTACAAGCTCCTCTGAGCACCATCCATAGGGCAAAAATCCTGCTACACAGGTAGTACAGGAAACCTGATTTCCCAGCTCAACCAGCAGCAGGTTACTCTTGTAGATCTAGAGTTCTCCCAAGAGGCTGCCAAGACAATCGTCGCTCAACGGACTGCTGCCTTCAGTGAATACATGATGTTAACAAAGACACCCCAGCTTAAGGACCTGGATACAAGGGTGGTTATCAGGAGATTTCGATGTTTTATGTCTGCCCTGCTATCAACCTACTGCCTGGCCTCTGTTGTATCAGTTCCATCACACCAGAAGTGGCTGTTGATAAACACAGGCTGGAGACACTGCAGTTCACCAGATCACTCAGTTAAGAGGAACTAGCAGTGGGTCTCTTTAGCAGATGATACAGCTAGCCATGTCAGGAGAAGGATCAGAAGCTTACTTTTACAAAACAAAACCTTCTGGAGGTTTGTGTATAAACTCCTTATAGGCTTGTAAGAGTAAGCAACAGCCAAGGAAGGGTGCTTGGGGAAGGCAGGGCCGGTGGTACAGCACACACAGCTACTGCTTTAACTTCTCCCTCGTGGGTATCTGGAGTCAAACTCTGCCTCTCTGTAAATATATACCAGCAGGGGCAACTGTCAGTCCTGCCTACGGCCAGAGGAGGAAAGGATTAATTGGTAACACAAGGGGTGAGGGGCCAGCCAGGGACCAGGAAAGATGTATTTAGCTATAGCACCACTTGAACTCCAGTGCGGGATAGCAGAAGGTAAGTCAGGACAGGAGCAAAGGCCAGTAACAGACCTGTACCGGAAGACCAAACAACCTGCCACGCAGCTGCTTTAAGGCAGCAACGCTAATCCTTCATTAAACCATCAGAAACGCTGTTCTGCTCTTGCACGCTTATGGTGCCCAGTTCTGGGAGGGGGGATGCCTGCTTACCTCTCATCGTTTGGTCCTCGCAGTGGATTCTGCCCTCCCAAGCCAAATGTGCTGATGTGATCTCTTATGAGCATGATGTCCCCCACTTGGAAGTGGGGGTTCAGTCCCCCAGCAGCATTTGTGACAATCAAGATCTCTACACCCAGAATGAAGAAGACTCTGATGGGAAAGGTGACCTGCAAGAACCAAAGGCAGATGTGCAATGAGTGTTGCAACTAGTAGACTGTCTACTACTACTACTGCAATTTCTGGACAGCTGACACCATGCAGAGAAGGGTCTATATGAGGCTACAGCGAGACAAAACAAGTTTTTCTCCAATTTTAAGTCTTCCTCCAATTTAAATAGAATTCTAAAGATTTTTAAACCCCTTAGAAACTAATCTTGAAATGAAGACCATTAAAATTCAAGCCCGCATGTCCTACAGCTGCACCAAGGTCAAAGAAACGTGGTACAAAGAATCTGCAGATAATTTTTCCTTGCTGCCAGGGTCTTGCAGAGATCAAACCACTGTCCTGACCGAAGTAACTACTTAGACACACGGACTTGGAGGGTAATTGATAAACCAGCTTTTTACAGCAATGATTAATTTTACAGAAGCATAGAGATTATTTTATTAATTTAATTTTATTCACATTAGTTCAATTTGTGACCTGCTTGTCCAAAGTTAAGCAACAACTGAGAACTGCAAAAAAAAAAGTTAAAAAAAAGAATTTTGAGCTATCAGGAAGGAATTGGGATGATATCTGACACCTCTAAAATGCTAAAGAAGCTGTGAGCAGAAATAATTTCCTAGCTATGGACATCACATCTTTAAGAAATGAGTTAATTTTCATGGACCGACATATTACGATAGACCTAGTTTTGCATCAAGTGCATTTAAAATAGTGTTGTTCTATAAAAAGTTGAGGGTGCCAAGTATTGCAGCTTCCATCCAAAAGCAAACTGACCTCAGCTACCAGTATAATATTAAAGCTATCCAAATAAAAAAGCACACACGAAACTATCAGCCAGTAAATAAACATTACTGGTGTTTTCTAACAGAAATGTACACACGTGCATGTTGGGTGATACTAACAATTACATATTCACATACTTTTGTATGTGAACTGAGAGAGTATTTGAAGTTACGCTAGCCAGAGAGTTTTTTCTAGGGGAAAAAAAAACAACTATAAACTATAAAAATGCAAAAGAAGATAAAAATAGATTATTCTCACCACACAAAGTTTTTGGTTACTGATTTAAATCATGATGAAAATCACCGAGTTAAACTGTGTAAATTCATCTGCCTTGTACAATTTACTATTTTGCCCTGCAAGTATAGCGTGGCTTGCCACTCTGTGCAGCTTCACCTAGCAGAAGCCGACCACCTCTCGGTTTGAACTCCTAGTTTTATTTTTTGGGGAGAAATCTAAAATCTAAGCAAGCTTCATCGCAAGGGCACATTAAGTCCATCGCAAGGGCACATTAAGTCCATCGCAAGGGCTGACCTCCTGTAGCTAGATATCAAAGCAAGCAGTCCCTTTTGCATCTTTTACAACGCGGCTCCCCCCATGTGAATGATTTTCTTCAGGAGAACTCACCGTGCTGACAGAGTGTCCCTCGTAATAGTGGAAGCGTCCCTGCATACAGACACAGGGCTGGCCATTCAGGTCCCCAAACACCAGCCTGCCAGCATGCCCTACAACTGGAAATTAATACGGTGTCACTTCAGTCGCAGGTCTCGAGGTCTTTGACTTGAGGGATTAGTGAGCTGACGATTTTGCATTACAACAGGGCTGAGCGCTGTGAAACCGGGAGCTCAAAGTTAAATAAATACCACAGCGCAGAAATACGTAGGTTATTTTCACTGTGAACACATATTTTACCACCAAGGGACTGGTTTGCAGACCAGTGCCCAGTGGTGCATGTTGACTTGAAGTGTTCAAGGCCAGGTTGGATGGAGCTCTGAGCAACCTGGTCTGGTGGAAGATGTCCCTGCTCATGGCAGGGGTGTTGGAACCAGATGATCTTTGAGGTCCCTTCCAACCCAAACCATTCTATGATTCTATCTCACTGTCAGGCTGTTGCAGGCTGCTGACGGATGGGTGGCCGATGCCCCGGGTTGTGCTAACCTGTGCTCCGTGGGAAGTGAGGGATGTCCTCATACGGAAAGACTATCTTGTTATCCAACAGATCGGCCAGACCTCCCAGTCCAGTTCCGCAGATGATGGCAGTCTTTGGGCGCTGGATGGTACGGGCGCGTAACCAGTCTGCTGTTTCCTGATACACCTCGTAACTATTTCTGCAAAAGGAGAAGAGGTCAGCAAGGCTATCAACCCATTCAAAGAACAAACTTCACAGGATAAAAGTACTGAAAACGAGCACAGAAGAATAAACTTCATTAAAACTAAAGTAATAGTAGCTTCACTGTTACTGTTGAAGAAGTTTCACTTCTAACCTCCTGTATTTTTACCCCTGGCCAGAGGTATATCATTTGAATCCTCTCTGCCGGTTTCTTTCGATAGTGGAAGAATGGCTAATGACGCCTAGACCACAGAAGCATCAAAAGGCATAACCACTCCTGCATCTGATGGGCTCTGGTCTCCCCCGAGTTACCGCAGGCATGCAAAAGTACAGTTAGACTGAGAAATCGCAACTTCTCTGTGTGCGCGTGGGGAGGTCCAACCTGTGATGGGGAAATACAAGATGACAGAAGTCCAAGGGCTCCTGTACAGCACATCAGTTGTGCTGACGAAGGAGTAGACACTATCCTCTGCAACAGGCAAACTACTGGGACACGGGGCAAGCGTCATCTACAGAGATGGAGAACCCAGTCTTCAGAAATGTGGAGTGCCATCTGCTCCCAGTGCTTCCTCCTGAGGCCGGTAACACATCTCCAGCATCCACCTTCTCGATACCTCACGGCTTCAGTACAGAAGGCTAACCATGGAGATTTTATTCTCAACACCTTACAGTTTCAGTACAGAAGGCTAAACGGAGATTTTGTCCATCCTCTCCTCTCCCCACCTGCAGTCTAGTCCTAGGCAAGAGGCCCATGGACATCAGTCTACATCGAAAATTAAAGCCAGGAATTTGGGCTCCTGGGCTTCTGCTGTCTGATTCAAGAGAAGAGCTGCTCAGACAGCTTGGCAAAAAACACATCTTCTCCAGCGCTGAGGCACACTGCTAGAAGGTGGGATAGAAGTTGGCATTATACTGCCTATTGCGTATCTGTCTCATGAGAAGAGAGGGAACTTCATTTTTTTAGGCCTGTCAGTCCAGTATTCATCATATGCATTAATCACAGTTTTGAAACACAATCAATAGCAGAATAATCCCATAATCCTGTTTCCAAAAGGACAATGCATATATCTTCGGAAAGTCAATATCAAGGTTGATTGGAATCTCTCTTCAACAGCAAGGGTACTGATAGCATTTCTTGGTGGCAACTCAAGCGTTACTATCGATGAGTAGAATTAATGACTGTATGGTAGAAGACTGGGTCGCACAGTGAACCAACACAGGTAGTGGCAGCAGGTTCTCTGTATGAAAACTTGATCTGCTTACTATGGGGTGAGAGTCGGATACTGTGAGGTTGAAGGTGATGTAAAACTGACTGGAGATGCTGATAAGCAGTCACACTGCTTCAGGATTTTTTTTTAATCAAGTCTTTTGTTTCCAGAACTGCAAACCTTAGCCATGTTGTGATTCTGCTCCCTGCAGCCTTAGAGGACACACAGAAAAGCTTTCAAAGCGGTGCTCTGCACTCCAGGAGACCTCAGACCATGGATGAAGAGCATTTGACTGTCAGTGTGCAACTGGTTCCTCTAACTGGAGTATCAATTATCCAAATACAGGATCTCAGCTCTGTTTCTTCTTGCTTTATACTGACAAGGTAGGTAGTTATTGCACAGGGATCTTCTGTGAGCTCTTTCATCTCCCAGCTGTCCAGCTCTTGCTTAAGTCCTGTCTGATACATCAAACTTATGTTCCTAGATACGAACTATGACATCAAAAAGTGTACCCTGAGCTCCTGAAATAAGCAAAAGCTATGGTAGTGACATCAATGAAGCCCACACCTGACTGACTATATTATCCCCTGCTCCCAGAGAAAGCTTTAAAAGTGCTTTGCATATCTCAGTGAATGTTTCCCCCCCAATTTCTCTGTTGAATAACTGTAATCCTTGTTTAGAAATTAGAGGGAATCAGGAGAATTTAAATGTAATACCCGAGCTTTTGACATATCTGCGGCAGGCATGAGAAAAGATCGAGGTCACCAGGATCTGCTCTTCCACTTAACCACTAATCCCCCTTTTTGGGTATTTTTTAAGACAGGTGCATACACCCTTGAAAAACAGATTAAGAAATGGATATTATTCCTATATTCCCAGAAAATTTAGGAGCATGGAATGAATCTGATTCCATGTCTGCTGAAGATATAGGGATTGACTGAGCTGTGCTGAGTCTGAGGGAATTTTTTTCCTTCTAAACAGAAGACGTTAAAATATTTCTTATTCAAAGCAGTAAAACTCCACTGCTGTGTAACTCTCCTTTTCCAAAAGAAGCTTCAGAGGGCTCACAGGGGCCTTGCAGAGCCCTCTCCATCCCAAAGGCTTTGGACACACCAGACCTGTCCCTAGTGCCGATAGCACAGCAATGGCAAAAATAATTTGCCGTGCCCTGCTTGCAGTATTTAGTTTTCAGAAGTCTTCTGGATGCATAGCATCAAAGGGGACCAGCAGGCAGCGATCATTTCCAAATACAAAGGAGATACCTGCTCAGCGGGGGCGGAGTGGGTGTTTGACCTACGGGTCACCAGATGCACCATTTAACCTGGAAGCGCATGAGCCCAAGGTCTGTGCAAGATTTTTGACAGCCTGAATTAATACACGTAGCACAAAGCCCTCTATAGCTCCTCCATCTCCAACAATGCACACCTAATAACAGTGCTCAGAAGCATTGCTTTGGATTAAATCACAGGATCAGCTGAAAACACAATCCCCTTTCATTGTGATTGCTGTCATCCAGGGGAGAAATGCGTCTGTTGCAAAACACGGGACTGTCATCAATGACGGATCTTTTATGGCAGGAAAAAAACCCCACCCTCACTATGTGTCTAAGTTGGTTGAAAGTAATCCCATGTAAGAAGCAGACATATTCCAATAAACAGATAAAGCGCTACATTTCAGAGAGGGGCACACCGCCACACGTATTCGCAGTCTACGCCTCTCCACACCATGCTATTTGCCTCTTCTGGCCCATAACCTCTCCCAAGGTCACCCGCTCGTTGCCATATTTCGTAATACCAGCATCTGACACAGGCATATGGCCAGATTCCTCTTCAATAATACGTTTACTTCCGAGCGGCACCTGCCTGACATTTGAGTAGCCAGAAGGCAGAAGAAGAAAACAAGGCAAGGCAAAGCGATACAATTTCACCAGCCCCTTCCACCTTGGATGTTTGTGCATCCCCTGTTTCACAGCACCTTACCTGTCTTCCTCAGCATAGGCCATCCTCCCCCTCTCGGCTTAATCAAAAGAAGGGTTTTATTTGACCAAAGAGCAGAGGCCCACTGAACCTGCCGAAGCTGCTCCCGTCTCTGGCGGTGAGTCAGGGAGGTGTGTCCCAGCTTCTCCCTGCTTTCCCCTGAGCATCTCTAATCCCCGGGTAGGAGGGGCATGTTCAGGACATCTGCTTTCCCGGTCTCACCCCCATGACACACATGCTCTAGAGCTCTGCAGAAAGCTTACACGCATGCACACGTTCTAATGCAGATAAAGCCCAGAAAGTTCACACGCGCGCAACACCGCTTTTCAGCAGCCGCCCAGAAAGGAGCGGCCGACAATGGATTTGCATCAATTTGCACACTCTTGCGTCAACTGGGAACCAGCTAGCAGCTGGAGTCACCTGCTCCTTTGCAATTCATACCCCTGGGAGCATGGCGTGAGCTCACCGGGTGTGTGCAGCCTCTGCAACATGACCCGCATGACCTACTGCTGCAATAAGCAACCAGACTTTTCCATCTCTCACATCGTTCTCTTCCTGTTCTTTCATGGCAACCAGAGGCAGCATCCCATGAGCTCCCCCCAGGTTTTTGTTCACATTTAATTGCCTCACTCAGCTCAATAGGAAATCCTGTCCTTGGATATGCTAAACTTCTGTTCAGCTGATTACGTTATGGAAGACACAGGAAAAAAAAAATCAGGGGCGTGACTGTCTGCCCCTGTAATTTTAGCTTTGTTCTCTATCGAAACAAAGCTTAAACCAACCTTGTCATATGCGTGTCTGTGCAACAGCATCTGATTCCAACAACTGATGTGAGCCACGTTTTACAGAGCCATAGAAGTTTCCAAGACAATCAAGGGCCAAAAAAATTTGAAGAAAATCAGTGCTGAGTAGAGCAGAGACCTTACACACCCCAGGTAAAAGGCTACAGCTACAATACGCATTCACAGCTTACTAGATCCAGAAGGGACACACGGCAGTAGAATTCATAAATATACCAAGCAGGGAGAAAGCTTCAGTTAGAACTTGTCAATTCCTAGGCAATCAGCCAGAGATTAAAAAAAAATTAGAAAATTGGGTGGCACCAGTTTCACATCTCATGATATTGCTTCTGTTCACGTTTGCTTGCTGGTCTTAAAGACCTCACATCAAACATCCCCAGAAAACTCTCTCAGACAATGTCAAAGTCAAACAAGGTAATAAATGCAGCAAGAAAAGCCTGGGCATTTTTAGAGAGAAATATACTTTGTGTTGGAAAACAGAAACCCACAGTGTCCCCCTCAATGCCAGCACAGGCTGGGCGTCCACAATAACCAGCAGGATCTAAAACATCAAATTCTGTTGGCAACAGGTATTTGCTGAAAGATACAACTGGCACTGAAGAAACAGAAAATGGATCTGAACAGAAACCATAAGCGCCCTTTCCCCTCGTGTTCTTGACCTTCTCCCTCTCTTCCTTGTGTTCCGACTCCCGGTTATTTACTTTCGCTTAGAAAAGTTAACAAGCCTCTACTACAAAGATCAGCAGGTCGGAGTGCCACCCATTGCTGTGCTGGCGTGGCACATCTTGCTTGCCCTTCACTGGGGGCAGTGGAAATTCAACATTAAGGGTCTAATATTGCTCTATCAATCATTTTCCCTTCTATTCCCTCTTTCTCATTCTGTTTTCATCATGTTGCCCCTCCTTTTTCAGATATACCCCCTTTTTACCACTCTCTCTCATTCTTGTCTTTCCGAACCTCAGTCATCTCTCTCTGTCTCTGCCTGTTCTGTGCATAGTCTCCTCTTTTTCCTCAGCTTCGGTTTCCTGTACAAAGCACAGCAGGCTGACATCAGCGCTGGTTTTAGGTAGATTCAATTGCATCAAACCCCGTGTCCAGAAAAAATTAATTTGAGCATTGAGTGCATTCATGCCAACAACACCGCAAAGAGGAATAGAAAAAACTAATTAAGCTTCAGCTCCTGTACAAGTACTCCAAAGCAGATCTATCTAAAAAAATAAGTTACTGAATAGACTGCGGAATCCTTAAGAAAGAGTATTGACAGTCTTCTGTCCTGAAAGGATCTCGGTCATCTCTCACTCCTTCTGTACCTATGTGCCTGAAGCAGATTGTATCTATAATCCTGATCTTACTGACTTGGGTGTCATTCAAGTCATGTTTCTGCAGCTAGAACTTCAGGCACCACAGGATGCAGACACAATCACCTGAAATAATTTTATAACAGCGCTTTACATTCCTACAGCAATTTCTATCTAAAGAAGTGTTGTGAAGTATTTTGCAAGCATTTCGTCAAAACACTTAATCAATGCTTTAGGCTAAGTCTCCCACCCCCCTGTGTGCTCACATTATCACAGCATCAAATTATCTTGTAGTCTTCTCATGTGTACATCACCCTTTTGGGGAAGGGGACTGAGCTGCAGAAGGATTCAGAGGGCGTCTACACAGCAGAGACAACTCAAGTCAGCCTTGCCCAGGAGAAAGCATCCCCAGCAAAGGCCTACAGGCATCGCCGTGCCCTCATGGGCACGGTGCTCACCTTCATCTCTGCCTGCCAGGCACGTCTTCCCCCATTTCTCTTGTACTTAGAAAAAACACGATTCTGCCTCACTGTTTTGGAGGAAGGTGAAACGGATGAACCATAGAAAGATTTTGCTTTGCTGCTGCTTCTCTAAATTGCAGGTTCCAAGTTTGATTCAAAAATTACTAAACATATCTTAAGAACTAATCAGAATTTTTGTAGTAATTTGGAAACTCATTGTCTGGGCCATTTGTTTGTACGCTGGCTATCCTAGACAGCCACAGAAGTGTTAGCAGCGAGGTAAATAAAATCAAATCATATACCAGGGAAGTTATTCCCCTACAGATCATTTTAATAGAAATCTCTAGGAAGATCTGCCTGAAGCGATCCATGCGCTGCTTGTTGTACATCTCCAGGAAAGAGACCTCCGACCATAGCGAACGTGGAAAAGGGATGACCAGGGGAACAGCAAACCAGATGCTCAAACAGCTCGTCGTGGTTAGCTGAGCAAAATGAAAACGAAGCAATGCTCCCACGACAGCCTGCAAATGTTGCCATGGAGGCAGGAGAGATACAGAAACTTAAGACAAGCACCAGGGAGCTGGGGAGATGCATATTCGGTTAGGCTAGACATCAGAAAAAAGGTTCTAGCTACCCAAAATGCACAGCCCTCTAGCAAGAGCAGTGGGAAATTAGGCTTTTAGGATGGAGATCAGTTCACGTAAAGCATTGTATGACTGTCACTGGCAGGGCAGCAGACACAGCGCTCAGAAACTGTATGCCAGCTCTGTAAAAGCTCATCACCTTTATAAGACTCGGACAGAGAAAGCGACTTGATCAAATCCGTGAAGAAACAATACCACAGAAATTAGGAAAAGAGTAGAGATGTCTTAAGACCAGCCAACATCTCCATCTCCCAGCTCTAGGACAGGCTGGCGTTTGTAGAAATGAAAGGGCTTGTGTCAAGGAACTCAGTAGAGACAGGGTATACAGAAAAGCATCATTCGGGGATTTGCGGGGAGGGAGCTGTACTTTCTGAAGGAATAGGAACAGCACAGCCAGGGATGAGGGGTGCGTCCGGCTGGGTGGGTGGATGGATGGGCTGTGGGCTGTGAAAGTGCTCTGAGGCAGGCAGAAACATCAGAGAGCTCAGGGGGAAGCGTAGTGGAGGTTTGCAACAACGCTTTAGTGAGGATTAAGTGGAAAAGAAACTACGGTTTCTGGTGGACTCAAGACTACAAAAGGCCAGATAGGCCCCTCTGGCTGACAATAAATACAAAGAACTTGGAAAAAAATTATAAGGAAGAAGGAAGAAATGCTTTCAAGTCTGCTGCAGAAAAAAACAATTCTCCAATAGTTAAATGGTACTACACAGCTACAGGTATCACTCAAGATTCTTGGAAAGATATATATTCCCTTATTCAACACAGGTAAATGCAGTTCTTACCCTGGCATCACAGACAGCCGCTGGCCTGGAGCTCTGTGGATGCTTCTCTGTACTTTTCACCGGTCTCCAGGACCACGTTCCTGTTTCCCCAAAACCCCTCTTTGGGGGTGTTTTGGTTTCGGCTGCCGCCAGCAACAAAAGCACCACGCGGCCGCCCCTCCTCCTGCTGTGGTGCGCAGGAGAATGGAAAGAAAACAGGCAGAAAACTGGTGGGTCGGGATAAAGGCAGTTTAACAGAACAGCAAACAGAGGGAACAGTAACAACGATACAGATAAGGAGAAAACACGACAAAAACAGACC
>Ga0065711_1036469_pt1 | contig 20951 bp, 25 predicted proteins | sample Hoacrofraction12_FD_59098 | JGI IMG/M metagenome (GOLD analysis project Ga0065711, IMG submission 59098) | Hoatzin crop microbial communities from Cojedes, Venezuela - Epithelial fraction 12 v2 (version 2) | ecosystem: Host-associated > Birds > Digestive system > Esophagus > Crop | place...
AACTCTTTTCAGTGGTGCCCAGCGACAGGACAAGGGGCAATGGGCACAAACTGAAGCACAGGAAGTTCCATCTGAACATGAGGAAGAACTTCTTCACTCTGAGGGTGACGGAGCCCTGGAACAGGCTGCTCAGGGAGGTTGTGGATTCTCCTTCTCTGGAGATATTTAAGACCCGCCTGGACAAGGTCCTGTGCAGCCTTCTGTAGGTGACCCTGCTTCGGCAGGGGGGTTGGACTAGATGACTCACAGAGGTCCCTTCCAACTCCGAACATTCTGTGATTGTGTGATTCTGTGTTTACCTACAGTGATAAGATACCCCTGAGACTTCTCCCAGCTGAACAGTCCCAGCTTGCTCACCCTTTCCTCATAGGACAGATGCTCAGGTTACTTTTCCTTGTTTAGATACCGTTATTTTGTCACCACTCTTTTATCTTCTTTGGGATATACAGATCCAGGTCTTGTGGAGCTCTTTGTTGGTCATTTCCTTGTCTTCGTACCATTCTTGATGTCCTCTGCTCCCACTGTAGCCTACCCACTATGCTGTGGTCACTGCACCTCCAGAAGAGAAGACCAATGTAGCACTTCTTTACAGACTGGGCTCTGATCTGTGCATGACATGCTAGCTATGACTTTTCTGTGCAGCATGTGGCTGGTCATGGGCAATGTGTGGTATGTTTGTCCCTGCACATCTCAGCTTGCACCATTTCTGGCAGGTCAAGCCTTGCTAGGGCTTTTGCAGATGGGCTCTGCTTGTTCTAGGGGAACACTTGGTATTTGTCCTGCTTGCATTAGCTGCAGCTGGGGCTGCGACCCCAACCAGCCAGTGTCTTCTGCAGATTAAGACAGCCTCATGTCTGTTCCTTCATACAAGTCTTTAACAACTCTGGAAGACTGCCAGATGCAGACCTCCAGGTAACACTCGCTATGTATCACAGCAGTTTGACTACCGATAACTAACTTTGAATAGGGGTTTTCTGACTAGCTCTCACCTAATAGTCATTCACTCTATTTTGTCTTTTCTAAATTTCATTCTGAGAATCATATGTGAAAAAGCATGAAATTAAGACATTTAAGACACATAACATATGCTCCTTCCGTCCCTTTCCCATGGGACCTTTGGCCTGATACAGAAGGAAGCAGGATTGGTCTGACCAACTTTGCATGTATCAAGGCACTTACAAATTGTTTAGTTACTTGCTGCAGTATTTTCCAGGAATCGAAGTAAGGCTGGTGAGGCATAGGACCGAATTTAAGAAGTCACAGTCAAACATGTGCTTGCGTTTGTCCCAAGCCCGTGCGGCCCAGGAGCCCGAGGGACAGCCTTGCTAGCAGGAGCGTGGAAGTGGGTGGGACGGTGTGGATGTGAGCAGCATTGCTGACATCTGGTGATGAGCCGGAGGAATGGAGAGGGGGCTGAGAGGCCCCAGAGGGAGCGCCTTTGTGCAAAAGTGTGTGCTCCCCGGGTTTCACCTGCAGAGCCTGGTACCTCAGGAGCATCAGCATCTGCTGCAGAGCATCTGGATGGAAACAGAAGTGTGGGAAGCGTTTGGAGTCATGCTCCTAATGATGAAGTACCAGAAGCATTCGGCACCCAGATTGCTGCTACAGGGCCAAACCAGCCACTACAATGAGTCCAGCAGAGCTCTTCAGGGAGTTGCTTAAAGAGCAGCTGTGTTGCTGTGTGGGGTTGCAGCTTGGGGCAAACACTGAGGCTCCTACTGCTGTAAGCCAGAGATCCTTGGAGTGCCTCCTCAGGTGGGATCACTGCAAGTGTCATAGGGCAGCCCTGTGAGGTCCTCATGGGCTGGTGTACTGGTGAGAGGAGGGAGTTTGTGTGTCACATCCAGCCCTGAGGTCCTTTGGCAATTCACAAACACCACCCAGTCCCACAGGGTGAAACATGCTCAGTGCTTCCAAGTGGCTGAAGTCTCTAAGCTAAAGGTGTGAGAGAAATTGAATAAGAGCATATACTTAAATAAAATTATAAAGTAGATGACCATTTATTTCAGAATGTCTTTTTCAGAAACCAGTGCAGGCAGCAAATTTAGAGCAAGGAAGCTGACAGAGCCAGTACAAACCAGTAGTTACAAAATGCAGGAAACTAAGGGGAAGTGAGAGACATGGAGTATCAATGAAGTGAGCAGCACTGTCAAGGTCAAGGGAAACATGAAACTGTTTCACTACACTGGGGCCAAACAGTCCTAGTGGTGACAGAGGCCAGTGGTAGACCAGTGTGGAAGAGTGACAAGACTATGGATCACAGATCTGTAGTTAAGCCATCTGATCTCTGAGACTTGGGCTAAGCACCATGCAAGATGAATTCTGGTCTGGGCTAGGGCTGACCTTCTGGTGATTTTTAAAAAAAAGCAGAGATGAGAAATCTACATCCACCACGATGAGCTATTCTAAGATGCAATTAACTAGTAGATTAATTACCCTTGCTATTAAAAATGTGTCTCATTTCTAACCTGTGTTTGCCCAGCTTCAATTTCCAGCCACTGGATCTAGTTTTTACCTCTAAGTGCCAATCAGAAGAACTCGCAATGCTGAATAAACTCTGTAGCCTGCCCTTCAGGAAGGTAAGGCACTTAAGGACCAGCAATGGGTGTCAGCATGGTGATGGAGGATGTGTGTTTAGCCTGTGTGCCCACAGTGCTTTGTGGAAGAGTGCTGTCAACCTTTCCTGCTCTGTAAATTCGGGACTGATGGATAGGCACCATGTCCTGGTTTTGGCTGGGATAAAGATAATTTTCCTCTCAGTAGCTGCTGTTGATAATATATTGATGGATTTAGTTGTTGCTAAGGAATCAAGGACTTTTTTCAGTTTCCCATATTCAGCTGACGAGCAGGTGTGGAGGGAGCACAGCCAGGCAGCTAGACCAAGCTGGCCAATGGAAATATTCCATATCATGGAAGTCCTGCTCAGTTTATGAATGGGGGTTGGCCAGAAGGCAGGAATCCTTTCTTTTCTGGGAGTTCGAACTTTTCCGTGAATTTGGTCTTTTTCCATGAGTTTGGCGAGTTCTGCAAAATTCGCGAGTTCAGCAAAATTCATGAGCTCTGGGAAACCTGCGGGTTCTGCAGTCACTGCTTGGGGACTGGCTAAGCAATTGGTCATTGGGTGGCAAGAAAATTTGTATTATGTATAGCTTGTTTTGCATATTTATTATTATTATTATTATCATCATGGTTGGTATTTCCTTTGTTGTCTTATTAAACTGTCTTTATCTCAACCCACGAGTTTTACTTTTTTCCATTCTCCCCCCCATCCCACTGCGGGGGGAAGGAGCAAGTGAGCAGCTGTGCGGTCCTAGTTGCCAGCTGCCAGGTTAAACCACGACACACCTGAAACTGCACGCAGGACTCCAAGGATGAACCACGGTGTGTTCGACCACCACCTCTCCGAAACTCTCACTGCCAGGAATTACTGGCAATCCATAACTCACTTATGGCTCTTCTCTGAACCCTCTCCAATTTCTCAGTTTTTATTGAAATGTCGACCCCAGAGCAGGATGCCCAAGCAGCAGAGAATCCAAACAATTGCAGTCACTGGGCATCTGACCCTGGTTTCTGTGTGTAAACATACATTCTACCTAACGAAAACCAAGAACTCAATAGCTATTTCTGCCCTGTATTTGAAACAACAATGGGATGATATTAATATTTTACAGTGGTAATGAAATTCTTTCTATTCCATCAGTAATTAAGGAAAATGCTAAAGAGAAACTGTTTAAGTAACAATTTTTATAATCTGCAGAAGGATAACTTACATCCCAGAGTATTTAATTGGCTAATGAGTTCATTGAACCATTGATTTTTTTTCATAATAACAAATCATGGCACACTGGGGAACTTCAGATAACTGGAGAAAAAAAAAATCCAATGTCTTGCCAGTATTTAAATGTGTACACACGGATAGCCAAGAAACTACAGAACAGTTAGTTCAACATACACCCCAGGCAATCACAGACAAACAGCCAAAGGATGTCCTGAGTAAATTAGTAAAAGCTAGAACCCAGATTACTGTCATTCAAATTAACGTCATTTGAGAGGTACTTTCAAACAATTTTATGTAGTGTTTGTAAACCTACAAGTTTGATAGAGCTAACTAGATAGATATGGCATGCTTAGACTCCTGTAAGTCATTTGACTTAGTTCTGCATGACATTCTAATAAGAAAAATTAGCTGTATGCTACAGCCAGTGTGATCAGTATTAACAGATTTGAATCGGGTAACTGAGAAGACTTACTTTATGTAGCCATTTGATAGATGTATTTCTAATTGTATTCTATTCACATATCAGTGCTATATGTTTTTGGCAATAAGGGAGAAAATAAATAACAATTGCTGGTAAAATTATTGGTGTAGATAAAATGAATTGTTGGGATGGTAAAAGTAACAGGCGGCACTTGCCCAAGACAACCTAATTTGGATTGCTTGAAACACCAGGGTCATGAAAAACCTGTTTTGTTACGTCCAAGTGAAAAGTGTAACATACAGGAAAGAAATATGTGAGCTTCATTTTAAAACAGGGACAGCATCTTGGACAGAAATGAGTTTGAAAAACACTTAGAGGTGGTGACATACGCCATCCGAACAGAAAACATGCTGAATGCTGAGGGCATCGCTGCCAAGGCCGTCCTCCTCCTAGACTGTGTAAATAATCAAGTAATGTCAAATATGAATCTAAGAGTCCTGAGGCATTTGTATAGATCTCACATCCACATGGCTAAGAATAACTCTTACACAAGCATAGTACAACCATATTTTGAATGTTGTGCACAGTTCTAGTCCATTCACCTCAAAGTGATACACTAGGATCAGTAACCGGTCAGGGAAAGCCTGTGCTTGTGGTGAAGGTTAGGTGACAGCCTCCACACAGGGAATGACACAGCTGAATAGAATTCCAGCCTGAGTAGGGAGAGAAATGACAGGGTTCCATATAGTTTTGAATAATATGATGAAAAGAAACAGACTATAGTTGTCTCCATATTCTTAGAATACAAGAGTTAAAGGGCATCAAATGAAACAAGAAGGTGACAGCATAAAGACAAATAAAAGGAGGTGATCAACACAATCTGTGATTAAGTTAGCCTTGCCACAAGGATATCAGAATGCTCAAACATACACGGGTCCAAAAAGTGACTGGTCAAATTTATGGAAGAAAAAATAATATCTCTCTATGACTGCTATATACAGAAATGTGTTTTGACTCAAAAGTACCTGAAATGCACTTTATAGAGCTCAGGGGTAGGGATGGACATCCTAAGGAAGGGCTTTTCTATACTTGCTTTGTCCTCATACTCTTCTATGAATGCCATTATGGTTTACTAGCCCATGAATTATGGCACATCATGCTCTTTACTGAGGAACAGGAAAGATCAAGTAAGAGTCAAGCAGATATTCGAGGCTGGGAAGCCTACAGGGAGATACTGATGGAGTTGATATTTCAGTTAAAGCAAAGGGATACTAGGAATAGCCAATGCTTTGACTGCACAGAGAGGGTCAGAGTAAGACCCAGCGGCTGCAGCTAGGATGGAAACTTCTGTCTAGAAATAGGATGCATTTTTTTTTCCCTGAGCACATCACTCCCACTTGAACAGCTGCACTGAGAACACGGGCAGTGGACTTGCATTACTTCAGCCAGTCATGACGATGTATCTTTCTGACTGCTCTGCCCAAAAATGCAGGTGGATACTGAAGCAGGAGCATGAGTATGTGCCCAAGAGACATTCCCGGTGAACCTGGGACATGGTAGCAATCAGCAGCTGCCTGTGCCCGTGGCAGTTGGTAAAAACACATCAGAACCACATGTCCCTGTGCTAATAATGTCACATGCTTGCCATCCTTGGTTGAGATCATAGCCCTCACACTCAGGACAGCTAAATTTTCCTGGCATAACTCCTGTCCCAGCAAGTACACTCAATGCTGCATTAGAAATCTCCCCTTTAGAAACCCGAGAAAAAGTAGCACATCTTGTTATATTGCCAAAATGTGCTATGGAACATCAAACCTTTTTAATGCTGTTGTAAATGTTTTTAAAAATCAATTACAAATCGATCAGCATAACTGAGTTAAACTCAGAGCATTGGTTCTCAGCCTGCATTTAGCTTGAACTTTTCTGATTGTTTCAGTTCTGAAAAAGGGCTTGAGTGCCCAAAAGCTTTTATGGTGGAGTTTTCTGGTTTAGTTTGGTTTGGTCTTCCCCCAGTTAAATCATTCAATCTGTATAAGACACTCCCCTTTTCCTACTAGCCTCTTGTTCCTTGAAAATGGTTACTGAATGGTATACTTACACACAATTAAATCATACCCTTCTAATTCCAATAGGAACATAGATGAAATATATTCTATGAAGACTTGTGCCCAGGGATGGCTTCCCCCTCTCAGCCACATGCCTAACCTCATCCCTCTCATGCTGGCATTGCCTGCCTGCAAACCTGGTAGCTTTGAAAGGAACCCTGGAGATTCACCTGCAGTCCCAGCACGGGTTCTTCATTATAACAGGTGCCTGTCTATGCGATGATGCCTTTATTCAAAGAGGAATTGGCAGTGCCAGGAGTTGGCCTGCTCATGTGTGCAGTGGCACTGCATGCTCCTGTGTTTTCAGAAACAAAACACTGCACGTTCACCTCTTTCATCATGAGCTGCCCTCATTGTCCAAATGCAGAACAGACTAGCAGAAGTAGCAAAAGTAAGCAGCAAGACCTGAGGCGAGGCTTCAAGTCTAACAGCTGCAAGAAACAACTACAAAATAAAACAAAACATTAAATTCAATCCTTCCCTGTCCTTAAGGTGATATTACTTTAGTGGCTGAGTCCACATTACTGAACATATGTTATTGCACACATATGGACAGTCCTGGGAAGAAGGAGGCCCGGTAAACCAGCCCCATAGGTCTCTGCAGACTGCCTTCATACCAAAGACATGCATTCAGGTTAAGCAATTCCAGACAGTGCTGCCACCAAAAGGGACAGACCTTCCTTTTGCTCCTCCACAGTCACAGATATGATCTGGCTAAAAATGAACACTATAAAGTAGTGATTAGAATCTGGGAATAAGACTATTGGACCTGCTCCCATCTCTCCATCACCCTGAACAGCCATGTGAGCACAGCCAGCAGGAAGGTGGTGACTTCAGGCTGGGTTCCTGCTTTGGTTCAAGGGAAATGCACTACTGATGCCTGGTAAGAGTAGGGGGCCATTATCGAGGTATTTTAAAAGGTTTGACTCTCCTGCTCCCTTCATCCCTGTTTCTCAGATAGCTTTGGTACGTCACCTCAAGCCAACACCTCACCTGTCTGACCACGGATGTCATAAAGCACACTGTCAAACCTTTTTAAATTGTACCATCTCTACACTGCAATAGTAGCACCAGCACACAGAGGCTGCCACAAATGGTTTCCTGACACCTTTTGTAAGCCTGTAACTTCAGAACAGCATGGTCTAGTTGTGTAAGGTGGTGATAATTTGGAGACCAGAGCTACAACCTGTGGCCTGACAGAGGCAGAAAAAGAAGCATTAGGTCTGTCAAGTTGCTTAGCCTTCAGATCTGTGCGTTGAAGTGTCCGGGCGCTGATGTGGACGCTAACAGAGACCTTGTAAGACCCCTGCATGAAGAGGAGCAAACTGCAGTGCAGCTCTAGTGTATCATCTGCCAGCCAGCAGCAGCTCAGGCACTCCGTGAGTCAGAAGCAGGAATACGGTTAGCTTACAGCAACTCTTTAAAGGAGGGTTAATGCCTTGATTTCTTTACAACTGCGTCTTTAAATTGCAGAAATAAATGTTACCCTTTACCTTGTTTAGAATGTGGTGCAGCCCAGGCAGTAGTGAGTGGACCTGCACTGTGCTCTGGTAGATGCTGGCTGAGCTGTTGTAGGGACTGACTGCTCTGTGCCTGGGGGACCAGCATTCTCAGGGCATGCTTGCTGGTACAAGCACTGCTGTCCTGCCCCAAGCTGCAAAGCCAGGCAACCCCAAACATTGTACCTGCATAGGAAGTGTTTGCCTGGGACCCCTCAGTCCCACACTCATGGCATATTCCCTCATGTCCTCTGAGAAACAGAGGAGTGCGTAGGTTCGAGAGTGCACAGCACACCCCATGGATGAGCTCTGTCAGGAGTTTTCGAGGCAAGGCAGAAGTTGTACTTTGGTAGGTATAGAAAAAGACTATGGTTTACTCCAAACACCTTTGGGTACAAACTGTAAACGACTTTAGACTAAAGACAGGACCCCAACAAATGCCCAGGGCACCACAGCTGCCTGGTTCAGGTTAGAGTTTGTAGATTTGGTCTAGGGAGACAGATATCCTACAACCAAAACTGTGATCAATGCAGTGTATTTGCTCCTTGTCCCACAAAACGCCTTAATCTCCATTTCTTGTTTTTCTTAGTAAGTCTGGAGATGGTCCTGATTAGTATGGGTAAACAGAATGCTCCAAAACAGGTGCATGAGGCAGAGTACAAGGCTGCCTGGGACAGGGACGCTGCAACAGGTTTGGTGATGGGGCCTTGCAGAAGGTGTGGGAGGGGAAGGCGTTAGCTGGGAATGCACAGACTGCACTGGCAGGGATGGAACATCTGCGCAGAAAGGCACAGCAGGACTGGAACCGCAGCCCTTAGTAAAGAATATCCTCAAAGTCGAGCAGCAGGAAACGGTGCAAGGCACTTGGCAGGTGCAGCTGAGACAGGACCAGAAGCAATCGTCCCTCCAGGAAGGTCCTAAGTGTGCAGCGAGCCAGGTGCTGCAAGGAGCGAGGTCTTTGCTCCAGGGAGAAAAGTGACTGGTAGAAACGTGGGTATTTCTACAGAGAGAGAACAGAAGATCATAGGCAGATAAAGCTGAAGATACCACCCTGGGAGCAGGGGTAGAACCAGACATCCCTTTACTTTAGTCACTACGGTGCATCCTCACTATCCCCCAACAGCATCCCCCTGTGCCCTGCAAATCTCCACCCAGCCCAGCCCAGCCCTGCCCTGCCCCAAACCTCTTCTGGCATCCTGCTGTGGTAGCCCAGCTGCATGTTCTCCAGCCAGCAGCATGCATTCCCTCACCTGTACAACCTCCTCTGGAACCGCTTCCACCCAGTCCTCAGAGATGCGTACACGATCATAGCTGTTCATCAGGGCCTCGATGACACGTGGGCAGGTATGGCAGTACCGCAGCACCTGCACCAGGGAGAGAGGCAGATGAACACTGCCTTTGTGCAAGATCATGCAAGCCCCACCTTCACCTCCTAAAAAGCTGTACATGCTCAAAACCAGCCTTGGTAAATCCAGGGAATTAATGTCCTTCCCTCATGCTGTCCCAGAGGTCAAACCCACTGATAGTGGGAAATGCCACAGCACCACTCCTGCAAAAAGGGTGACTGAGCCAACATCCAACACATACAGCATGGTTGCATTCAGCACAGCTGGGTCCCCACAGCTTCTCCTGAGATGCAGAAAGTAATGTACATGGCTGGGATGCAGATCTCCTTCACCTGCCTGACTGATGCAAGTAGCTGGTAAGCAACCAACACTCTGCTTTATGTCAGGCTCCTTTCCTCACATTTTTCTAGTTAAGAGCATGAGCCATTCTAGGGCAAGGACTGACACTCACTTTGTGTGCAGCAAGACTGAGGCACACCAGGCCTCTGTTGAGGGCTACATAAGGGTCGCGGGGATGTATTGTGCCTGATTGGCACGGGGCTGCAGAGACATCTAGTATCTGTGCTGTACGCAATGAGTGTCCCAAGAAGTACTGTGCCCACGTTCACTGCTACACAGAACCCTGGGAAGACATCATGCAGGTTTTGTGCAGCACATCTCTGTGTGTACACGTCCACGTAGGTGCGACACACTGGTGCTGTGCATCTTACACCAGTGTGGCCTCTGGAGCACACCCCACCCATGCATAGTTGCACAGAGGCAGATCCCCCCCTGCTCTCGGCTCCCGCTCCCTGTGGCCCAGGCCAGCAGTAGCTGTCAGAGTCTATTCCGGCTGTACGAGTGATCCTCATTATCTGGCGTTAATAGGAGATTAATTAGTGTTAATTGTTGATTTTCCTGTATTTTCCCAAAGGGGAGAGCAATCTGCTGATCTCCGGGCTGGGTAATTATTGTACTGCTCAGGAATTAAGACAGGAAATTAACCCTTTGTTTGCTGGTGTCTGGCATAGACAGCATGAGCTGGAGGGTATGTCCCAAAGAGGAAACACATCCCCCGAGAACAAAAGGGCCAGCACTTCCCACGGCAGGTGATTATGGAAACTGGGTAAGTACTGTCCACACAGCTTAGCAGACAGAAGCAGGAGAGTCCTACAGAAGAACACACCCCAGGAGAAAAAACTTTAGGGAATCACTTACCAGTAATGCCAGTTCCCCCTCCCCCAGCCCCTGGAAAGAGACAGGCAGGACAGCAAGCAGCCTGGCACAGAACAAGCCCTGCTCTGACACAAACATCCTTGCTCTCACTGGGGCCCTGATGTTCACAGCCTTCCCTTCCCACCATGCTTGCTCACAGCACAGCTGTGATCCCGCACCTTGAGGAGGGAGCCAGGCCAGATGCGGATGGCACCGTAGTTGAGCAGGGCTCGCACCACAAGCTCTGGGTGGTGGTCTAGCTTGTAGGCAGTTGCTTGCAGGATATTGTGCAGAGCTGTGTTGCCGCTGTAGTTCATGATGTTGACATTTGCACCCCGGGCCAGCAGTAACTCTGTTACTTGAGCGTTGGCATTCTTGCAGGCCAGGTGAAGCGGGTGCTGGCGGTCCCGATCCGCAGCATTGATGCTAGCACCACTCTCCACCAGCAACTGGCAGACCCGGTGGTAGCGGTCCATGTCCTGGGGTTGATGGGGCTGAGCACAGGCAGCAGTCAGTGGCGTTTGCCCCTCCTCATTCTTTGCCTCCAGCTCTGCCCCGTAGCGCAGAAGCAGCTGGACGTGGTCTGTTAGGCCATGCCGTGCTGCTACATGCAGTGCTGTGTCATCTTCCTCCTCTGTCCGACTGTTCACACTGGCACCATGCTGCAGCAGTTGCTGGACACACCTATGCAGGCCAAGATTTTAGGAAAGCCTTTTAGCAAGGCCTGTTGTGACAGGACAAGGAGTAATGGTTTTAAACTAAGGGAGGGTAGATTTAGACTGGATACAAGGAAGAAATTTTTTTATGCAGAGGATGGTGAAACACTGGAACAGGTTGCCCAGAGAGGTAGTGGAGGCCCCAAGCCTGGAAATATTCAAGGTCAGGCTAGACAGGGCTCTGACCAACTTGATCCAGTTAAAGATGTCCCTGCTCACTGCAGGGGGGTTGGACTAGATGACCTCTAAAAGTCTCTTCCAACACAAAGCATTCTAAGATTCTACGAAGACAGAATCTCCTCTCCAGCTCCTATCCTACCTCCCTCCCCCTCCATCTGTACCACCCCACAGCTTTCACTTTTCTCAGGAGTCCAAAAATCCTTGCTCCTCATAGAATCATATTCTATTCACACCCTGGAGCTGTGGTTTTAAGCCATCAGAGTCTGCTCCCACACACCTGCTGAGGCCTATCTGCACAGTGCATGCCCTGAACTTTGCAGTGTGAACCACTGGCTTTGCACTGCTGGTGGGTAGCAAGACAGCAGCACCAAGCTCAGCTGCATTGGCTGAGGACTAGAGTTTGTAGTCATCTGACTTCAGAGGTGGTCCTGGTCCAGGAACAGGCAGCAAGGCCACGCCATTCAGCAGCCATTGCTGCAACCACCAGCCTATCTGCAGAGATGAGTAGGGACCTCTTCTACAGAGGAAGAGGCTTGAGGGGGAGGGAGGCCCACTGTGCCCCCAGGGTAGAACTCACTCGATGGAGTCTGGGCTCTTGCAGAGATGCAGGGGCTTGTAGCCATCCTCAGAGACAGCCTCAGGGTCAGCACCAAAGCTGAGCAGCAGGCGCACGCAGTCTGTACTGGCTGCTGCACAAGCCTCGTGCAGGGCAGTCTTACCCCCTGGTGCAAAGTTGACAGCAGCACCCCTGAGCAGCAGGAGCCGCAGGCAGTCTGTGTAGCCCCGGCTGGCTGTGATGTGCAGTGGCGTGGTGAGCTCCTGCTCATAGCTCAGAGACCACAGTCCTGCAGCAAAAGAGAGGTCAGGGAGCCATGTTCAGCCACAGTAGACACACGCACCGGGCCCAGACCTGCCCTTTCCCCCAGGGTACATGATGTACATCCCCTCTTGAGAGACTCGGTTTCCTCTGAAGGGACTGCCAGTCTGCTTTGCAAGGTCCCCGCCTTTGGACTGTCCTGTCAAAGACAAAGATCTGGGGATGACTCTGACTGCATAGCCATGCTGACAGGGAGCTCAAAGGAGCAGGACCCTTGGGGCAGAGGCTTTTCCCAGAAAGTGTGCTTTTTACCTGCAGCTCAGTCATGCAGCACAAGGTTTCTGTTGACAGTACAGTGGATAAAGGGCCTTGGGCACAGGCAGGCCTGAAAGCAAGGTGGCTGGGAAGAGTACCACGCATAAAGCACCACAGTAAAACAAAGAGGTGCTGGAGCAGGCTGCTACACAAACAGGATAGTCAGACAAGCCCTGAGCATGGTGCAGACAAGCAAGCCTCAGCAGAGATGGATATCTAGGGCCTAGGAGGGAGTAAAGGGCTGAAACCTGCAAACTCTCAAAGATGCTGACCCAGCTGGAATCCTTACTGAGCTGGTGTGGTCTCTGGGCAAGCAGCCTGCAGCCATTACAGGAAGAGGGCTCCTTAAATCATGTTTCTTGTTGCCCTTCCAGGCTGGGCTGGAGGACCGCATCCGACTGCATGCCGTGTTCAATGCTACATCCCTCTCACCTCTTTCTTGCAGAAGCAGCACGTAGTCAACTGTTTCCCAGGGCCAGGCTCAAACCGAACCATCCTGAGGAACTAATGCAGGGCTGTGACAATTCCTTGCCCAACACAATCCATAGAGAGAACCGGGAGCCCAGAACAGGCTGCATGCAGACAGAACAGACACAAAGAGCCAGGCTACAGGGCTGGTCACAGAAGCAGCATAACCTGGAGCTTGAATCTCCTTTGCCCCATGGGGGGAACCCAGGCAGTTTCCAAGCACTTGCACTACCCCTGCTAGAAGGGCCAGGTACCCTGGACACATCTCACGCTCCCAGACGCATGCACACTCTCCCACAAGCAGCACAGGGGAACCCAACCACATCCCAGTGCTCTCACTCCTACTCCTCCATCACCCAAACAGCACCCATAACACACAATCCCAGCAATAGTAATGCCCTGCAGCGTAAGCAAAAGGCTATCAGGCCCTGTTCATCGGGTCCACGCTGCCTGCCCGCTGCCCCTCCGCATACTCAGCCGGCGGAAGTTGAAGCGGTAGTTTTTCCACTCTTCCAGGTCACTGGTGTCAAACACAGCATTGGGAGTCAGGTTGTTCTGAGGGTTGCTGAGGATCTCGGCCACAATCCCCTGATCGCCAGTTAGCAGGGCCTGCCAGTAGACTTGGGCAGGGCCATCCACCTTCCGTGTGCAAATGGGCTCCTGACTCTTGTCTCCTCTGCCTGTAACGCTACCCATGATGCAGCACCCGGACCCTCCACAGAAACCAGGGCAGGACCTGCTGCTGCCTCCCCAGCCTGAGCCTGCGGGTACAGCCCCACCAGTGCCCTGTGTTCCGGCTGACGGGCTGCCTGTCTGCCCTGGGGCACTACGCAGGGAGGGAGGACATGTCACATCACTGCTTGGCCCAGGCTGCGTACAGCTCAGGTCTCAGCAGTTCTATTCTGGGAAACCTTGTGACCAAATGTTTGGGCCAAGAGGCTCATCAGGACACTCCTCTCAGGCAGCAGTCTCTGTGCAGCTACTGGCTGTGAAGAGAAAGTCCTTAGGCAGGGCAGGGTAGAAGAGTAGCCTGAAGGGTAGTATCAGAGACACGACAGCACTAAGAAAACAGAGGGAATTAGTCTCACGCCTGACTAGCCTGCTGTCACCCAGTTGCCGCCCAGACCACAACAGCACAACCCAGCTGCCTCCATAAACCAGCAGCACACCTTTGTCCAGCCCTTGGCTCCTTGCACATCTCCAGCACTGCACCCCATTCGCTAGTTTCACCCAAGCCCTTGGCACTAGGCAGGTTTTTAAACAAGCCACCAGAAAGTTCTTTTTAATCAAAGCTTAAAGTCAAAGGACAGGTAGAAATAGGTACAAGCATGGGAAACAGTGCGTTACAAGTGCAATAAAAACATAGAAGGTAATTATCCTTTAGACCCATTCCTACTGTTCCTTGAAATTCAGCCTTGCAGAGAGCTCCTGCGCGGTTTTAGTACTCCCTTTCCATTCTGACAGTCCCCTCACTCAAAGTTCCTCACTGCTCTCCTTTCACCTGATGGCACTTTCCCCTGTCCCCACTTAGTTGTATAAACCCACCCTGCCCCTACTTCGACTACAGAACAGCACACTTTGGTCACAGTTTGTCAGCATTGTATGCATATTGTTCAGACCGCATGTTCTAAAGAACACATCGAACTACATGGAAGACTAGTAGTACTTAGCTTAATTTTGTGTTACGATATTATTCACATCATGCATCTAAAAACAAGTTAGGTGACCCCAACAGACCACCAAGCAACAATTACCTGGGGGACCAGAGAAGACTGTAAGATATGGAACTTTACCCTTCTCAGTAATGAAAATAAATGACCAAGATCCATACTGACAGTCTCCAGCAAAGTCTGTGCAGACTTCACCACCTTGTCTAGCTAAAAAATGTAGTGCATGAAAAGGTAAAAAAAGGGAAGCGCCTGGCAGACTTTCTCACCTGACGGGATCCTCTCCTTCCCCAAAGATACAAGCAGCTATTCCGTGAGAGCCTGAGGTTCCCAAACACAAAAGCATTGCCAGGGAGGCAAAAGGCTGTGTGAGTTAGTGTCAGCAACACCATACAATTTACACTTCCTCTGGGCTTCTTAAAATATCAATAGTGATGACTTGGGAACGACCAGGTCACTAGAATGTACTCTTAAGGCTGCTGGATGGCTAAGTTTCAAGAAACTGTCCGTGCAGGCCAGTGAGATACATAACCAAAGCCTTCGGTAACACAAGGTTTGCTTTTGGTTTTTGTTTTATGCTCTTATATGATAAATTTTGCAGAACATTTCTGGTCCGTGCTTGATGAATGATCTTATTTGGTTGGGTTTTTCACATCTTGAAACTTTGTTGATAAGAGAAATTTCTGTGTGAAGTTGTTTTACATCAGCTGTTCCATTTTCTTTGGGACACAAATCTTCACAAGCAGACTGACTTGCTGTTCAAGTGCCTGTCAGCCCAGCATAAGACAGGAGTTAAAATGTGCAATTAATATTTTTTTGGTAAGTGGTCTCAGTCACACAAAGGGTAATATCTTTTTATTTTTGTTCTTAAGTAGACTGTAACTGTTCAAAACCTGGGGTGTACAAATTTTGGAACTCAGTAAATAATCTTCACCACCAAGTAGCAGCACTTGCATCTGAAACCCCACCCTATCTGTCTGTCTCTTGCTAGTGTGGATCCCCACAAAACACTCAGTCACAGTCAAGCTTTATGACTGTGCTCCGCAGCTTTGTGCCAGGACATTTAAAAAGAACCCACACCTCTAGGCAAGTGACCTTCATCAACAGCTCTTCCATTCTGGCACAGGACGATTTTTGCCACCAACCTTCTGTGGAAGAGTGGTGCAGTTATGGCCCCTCCACACCTCACATGTCCCATCTTAAATTCTGGGAGTCTGCCTGCACCACACCACTAACAGACAGCAGCAAAGACATGTGCGCTTCCAGATTGGCAAGCGCATCTCTCCCTTTAACACATTAGCTATGCTGCTTACTGAAAAGTTCATAGATGACATTGATGAGAAGGTAAGCAAAAGGGACCAGAAAGTGTGGGAGCACATGTGGTAGCCACAAGAGGTATCTAGGCAAGCTACAGTGAGGTGTACAGATGGGAAGAAACACAAAGGATAACCAGCTTCTACTTCCTGTCACTCAGGACAGGCTTGCTTCCACTATCTCTCTGGTAGACTGCATTTCTGCTCCCCTTGCCCAATCCATCTCATGGAACAGAACAACTTGCGGAGTGCAAACCCAGCACGTGAAAGAAAGCAAAACAGCAAATACTTGTGTTCTGGAGCAAGCACCCCTCCAGATGATCATCATTAACCCTCCCACATCAACCCCCCTACAGCTTCTCAAAGTCAATGTCTGGAGCAGGGATCACAACAACTCTGCCTCACACCTGGATTTCATCGCAGCAGGAATAGGTAGATACACAGTAATTGTACCTTAGTCCCCAAGCAGCTGCCTACAAGGCTGAAGCATAGCCATGCCTCTTCCTCAGGATATGGGCTAAGTTCTGCCTAAAGGGCACCACTAAGACCTCTCTGCTGTTCCCAAATCATGTCACAGCCTCCAGTTTCTAATGAATTGAAGGAACAGACCCCAGTTAAGACATAAGGCAAGAAAAGCATCCTTACACCACCTGATGCCTCTCTCCACCTCACACATATTTCACATCTACCCCAGCAATCTCTAACAGCCCAGTACTGATATTCTTCCTTTCCAGCAGCCCCTCCAAGGGCCCTATTCTCACAATTTCCCAGTAAATCTGCCTCTGGCCACCTTCAACAAGCCTGCTACCATTTGTTCTAAAGCTCTGGAATCCTCCATCCTCATCCAAAAGCCTTTCTTTCCAAGTCCCTCTTCCACCACCCTGTCTCCACCACTGGAGATTCCTCTCAGCACTTCTCTCAGGTGTCTGTGCTCTTTCTCTGGTCCCCACCCTGAGCACTTCCCATCCCCCCATGTCCTGGCCCTGCACACCCACCAAATTTCCTGCTAGTCCAACGCAGCTCACCACCCTTGGTCTCAATGATGAGATTGATGGCTGTGCTCTTGGTGAAGTACTTCTGCACCATCTCTAGGTCCCCAGTGAAGAGCGCATTCTGGACCAGCAGATCCCGGCACTCCAGTGGCTCCAACCGTCTGTTCTGGCATCCCTGGCCAACTGGGCTCAGGCTGTGCTCACTGTGGTGCTGCTGGGGCCTTATATGCTGAGAGTACTTCCACTGATCCAGCTGCTCCTCATCCAGCTGCAGCAAGTGTTGTGTGGTAGAGCTGAAGGGAAAGGTGCAGTCCATCATGGGAACAAACAGGACAAGTCCAAACCTTACAGTAAACAAGCTTCTGCAGCAAAGAGCCTCTTATCCAAGGCTATGTCCTTTGCAGGTTGCTCCTGGGTTCCAACACCGCAGTGTCTGGCTGGATTCAGGCACAGGCCTGACTCACCCAGTATAAATAGTCCTACTTGGCAGCTCCCCCTTCACTACCTCCCCTCCTTCCAAGAGCTTATTTTCAGCTGCTGGATGCAATCACCAGCACAGATTAGGCACAGGAGAGGGGTAGCAGGCAGCCTTGGAACACTCTCTACATGCTTGCTCGTTTGCTCTGCAAAGTCTCTGCTCTGCACTGTGGTCCCACTTGGAAAGAAACAGAGAAAGGTGGGGGCAATCACAGTGGGGGGTAACTAGAGAAAGGCCAGCAGCAGAAGCGATGCCAGAAGTCATAAGGGACAGAGTACAGAGGCATTTCCCACAAGCAGCTCCACAGGGACAAAAAAAAAAAACCCCTCACAAGCCCCCCACACTGCTCTTGGGAACCCAGCATCTTCACTAGGGCAGTGAGGCTGACTACCTAGACACGACTGAGGAGATCAAAGGAGGACATGTAGGCAAGCCCTGGGAAAAGTAGCTCGTATGGCATGGACCAAGTTTCATGGCAATAAGGAAGACAGTTTCCCATGCAAATCTCAAGAGGCTGACAAGTGTCTTCAGGCTGCTGAGGGGGTATGCCCAGCTACGCCATCCACCCCTCCAGCCATAGTGGGTCACATTTGGAGAGCTGAAGGATGCTGAAGCCCCCTGTCCTGCCCCAGTTATCACAGCTCACTCTGCAAAACAGAGTGGATCCCATTAGCTAGGATGCTGTGGTAGCACGACACAGGTTTGGGACCTGTTAAACTTTGTTTACCCTCCAATTACTCTCCTGTAACTAACCTGTTAATTGCTGTGTCCCTGCCAACATGAGAACCTTCCAGCTGGGCAGGTTGTGAGTGACAGCAATGGCAACAGGGACTCATTAGCTGCTGTGGGAATTTTGACCAGTATTCTCTACCCAGTCCTATAACTGAGAGCATCTGGGGTCACTGGGGTGACACAGCAGAGGCCTGCAATAGTGCCTGAGGACTAACTGGGGTGGCCATGCACCCAGACCACATACCTCTACCTGGAACTGCTACACTGACCCAATGACTTTCTCCTGGACCATACTGTCCCACTGGACAATAAGGTTTTGTTAGAAGCCATCACATTGGCTCACTTATCTCCTGGACTGCACCACCTACCCTGCAAGACAGGCAAGTTGTGGCACTTTTTACTATTAAATATATATGTGATTAGAAGGTTTTTTAGGGCCTGAGTGTGTTTTTTTTTTTCCCCCTTTGTTTTGGGGACCATTTTGTTTTAGAGGGGGCTGTTGTTGGGGTGGTTGTTGTTTTGTTTGGGGCTTTTTTTCCCTCCTTCTTCAAGGGGAAGTTGTTTGGGTTTTGTTGTTCTTTGGGGTTTTTTTGGTTTTTGTTACGGATACTTTTTTTTTTAAAAAACATCCGAGCCCATTTAGTCCTTACACTGTCAACTTGGTTCCAAACTGTGATAGAGTTCTTCCTGGTGTGGCTGCACATGCTGATTAGACAGGGAGCTAGGCTTTTCTCATGTTCCTTTCAGTGGCTGTTTCCAGTGCAGAGAAAAGGACTATGTAAGAACTGGGAAGCCTAAAAAGATCCATGAACCAGTCCCAGATCTGCTGGCTGCCTTCAAGAGCTGCCAGACACATTCCCCATTGCCACTACACAGATACTCTATGCCCATGAGCAGTTTGCAGCATCTCACCAGTGCAGCACTGGCATCAGAGGCACACTTGTTCTCCAGAGAGACACAGTGGCCCTATCTCCAGACCCACTTTGGAATCCACACCCAAGCTTAACACAGTGAATGCCCAGGCACAGGTGTGACAGGAGGGCACATCTAGAGCACACCAGCCAGAAGGATCTGCTGATCCTCAGGAGGGGCTCAGGCCCTACCTCACCCTGTTATTTGCTGCAGGACCGGCCAAGGAGTCAGGCAGAAGAGGCACTCAGCGTTCCTTCCTGTGCTCCTATTCTCTGTCCCATTTGTACAGCAAGACCAGCAAAAAGCTGACAGCTCCAAAAGCTCCCAGACTGATGTAGGCACTAAGAATAGCAGTAGATGCCACTGCTGTAAGGATTTTCATATAAGCTCTAGCTCTCCCTCCAGACACAGCCACGGCCCAAAAACACATATAGAGACCTCTCCAGCTTCATTTGTGTGGTGAGCTTCACTGTGCTCACCACACCACAGAACCCCATCACAAGTATATCGGTACATACATGCCCAGTGGCCTTGTTCTTCTTCTGTACACACACCCCTCCCAAACCCTCTCCCTGCTCAGTGGTTTGTCCCCCTTCTTCAGAGAGACAGTGGCCAAAACTGACAAACAGTTGTCCTGTCCCAAGACAGTATGTGCAGAGCTTATCTTTTTTTTTTTTTCCCCTCCTTCTTTCTTGTCTTTCCCTTGCGCCTCCTTCACTTCTGCTGTCTCTTGCACTGCCTGGAGCCACATTTTACCCAGGACTGTCTTCATTTGCCAGACCTGCATAGAGAACAAGTATGCAGGGGGTAAAACAGGCTAGAAAGGAGAGTCACAACACTGAAGATAGAAATGGGCTTGGGGCAGGAGGAAGGGCTGGCCATTTGTCCAAAGCACAAAGGAAATGGGACAATCAGGCTGAAACCAACTGGAGAGGAACAGTCAAGCAGGAGAAAATAGAGGGGACAGGCTGAATTACCTGCAGAATCCACTAGGCTCCCATCCCTGTACATGGGACCCACCTTGCTCAGCAGCTGCAGGAGCTCACATACTTCCACTACATGCTTCCTGGCCAGCTGCCAGACCTGGCACTATCAGCACCAATGCACACAGCTTGCACTATGTGGCCTTGTCTGTAGCCATCTGACACCTTGACCAGGGCACTAATGCCCAACCTGCTGGTAAGAACATCCCACTTGCTTTTGGATCAGTCACTGCCAGGTCTCCAAACAAAGCAGAGAGCACATGGCAGAAAGGGCGCAGAGAGCATGACAAAGCGCCAGACTCCTCTGGCCAGACGAGGGGCTCAGTGCAACAGCCCCAACTCGTCACACCCTCCTCACTTGTTGTGTTTCAGCCCACTACCACCACCAGGTAAGAATTGCTGCCTTCCCCCAGCAGAGCCCACCCTGCTCCTTACAGCACCTCTGAGCCATCCCCCTGGGAGGGCAGCTGCACAGGCAAAAACACAGCCTGGCTTGACAGACAGAGCAGACAGGTTCTCCCCACCTCCAACACACCAGACAACACTCAGGGTCTTGGCAAGGAAAGCTAAGCATCCCATGGCACATGCAAATCCAAATGCCTGGATTTGGCATTGCCCACCACCCACACCAAGATGTGCTAATAACTAAGCAACTGGAAACCCAAGATGGGCCCATGCCTTTCACCACAGCTGTAGCCACAAGAAGTGGCAAGTGGAGACCCAAAGCCCTATGCGTAGAAAATGAAACAGTTTCCTGAAGAATAAATCAACCACAGAGAGTCTTGTTCTTTGTGGGTGTCAGGAGGATGGGCCAGACTCTTTCAGTGGTGCCCAGCGACAGGACAAGGGGCAATGGGCACAAACTGAAGCCTGGGAAGTTCTGTCTGAACATGAGGAAGAACTTCTTCCCTCTGAGGGTGACGGGGCACTGGAACAGGCTGTCCAGGGAGGTTGTGGAGTCTCCTTCTCTGGAGATATTCAAGACCTGCCTGGACAAGGTCCTGTGCAGCCTGCTGTAGGTGACCCTGCTTCGGC